>Ga0065721_10003565_pt1 | contig 290109 bp, 278 predicted proteins | sample Mesricmetagenome_FD_59108 | JGI IMG/M metagenome (GOLD analysis project Ga0065721, IMG submission 59108) | Mesophilic microbial community from rice straw/compost enrichment Sample: eDNA_1 v2 (version 2) | ecosystem: Engineered > Solid waste > Grass > Composting > Bioreactor | place: USA...
CCCGTCCGCCGCTAGGGTCCGAANACCCTCGCTCGACTTGCATGTATTAGGCACGCCGCCAGCGTTCGTCCTGAGCCAGGATCAAACTCTCCAATAAAGTTTGTTACTGGTTCAAAGCTGGCAAATCATTTAATGATAGACTCATCAACGCTTTCGCTGTTCAGTTTTCAAAGAGCATTTTTNGTNGANCGCCCAGAGACGACTTTTTTAATTTACCACAGATCCACTTATTAAATCAAGTGTTTTTTTCACTTTTTTCGCTGTCAGCATTTCCTTGCGCAGCAGCGACGTTTGTTAATATAGCATGTAGCAAAACCAGAAGTCAATAGTATTTAAAAACTTTTACCTGAGCAATATTACTCCTGACTCTCTGTCGCCATTTGCCCCCTCTGTGAAAACGACTTCTTGAATCAATTGCCTTTGCAGCATTTTATCAATAAGAAGAGGGACATCAATTTGTGCATCTACAATGGCCGGATGGTTCACAAGCTCCTCCAGGCGCCACGGACCTGCCTTTGATTCCATAACCTCCATCAAGAAAGTGACGGACTCTTTTACTTTGGACGTAATCCAAAACTCGATCGCGAGAACAAGCAGCTCGATGCGCTTTTCCAACGCTTCTCCATTAATGGACAACTCCTCATACAGCTTGAATACCGATGAGTCCATCTGTTTTACCTGGGACCACAGCGCAGCCTGCGGATGTTCCCCCGCTTCGTACACGATCAGCCTCGCCCACGAATGCAGCGATTGGATGAGCGCATGATGGGCATCCAAGATCAGTCCTTGCTGAAGAAACTCTTTTGTCTCGTGGAAAAAACGGAGGAGTTGGGAATACTCCCTACAGATAAACTTTTTTTGCAGCGCAACAGGCAGACGACTCAGCCGAATCTTCATCTGCTTCATATAACCGTCTTTGTCCCAGACAATATCCGCTCTCCAAAGCAACGCAGCCAGACGTTCATCCAGACCGCTAACCGCCCCTTTTTCAAGCTGCCAGGTACTAATCTGTTGCTCCATGACCACTCGTCCCTGAATGTGCAGACGGCGGATTTTTCCCTCTGCTTGCGGCTGGTTGACCACGACAAGATAAAAGGCGCCATCGCGAAACGGAACCAGCAGATCCGAAACAGGCAAAACCAGCACAGCTTGTACATCCGGGCGCTGCCGCAGCTTATTCAGATACGTTTGCTGACTCTCCTCTCGCTTCATTGCCATGTCAGTGTTCCTCCCTGCCCCTGGGTTGAACTTATGGATTCTACACGATTTGTCCGTTTCCTGCTTGTCAACAGACAAATCCTTTGTATGCTATACTGTATAGTAGGAGGAATGATGATGAAAAAAACTGAACGCCTGAGCAAAATCAAACGCATGCGCACATGGGGTAACTGGAGCATGGTGATCGGCATTTTGCTGATGTATACAGGGTACGCTTTTTTCGGAGGATATCTGGACTTTATACCTTTCCTTGGCAACCTGTTAAAAGGCTCTCACATCTTCATGACGCTGCTTTTGATCATCGGCTTTATTTTGACGATGGGCAGCACCGTCTTGTTTATGATCTCCGGCATGGTATCTACCTCTGCTCCTCAAGTAGAATGTCCTTCGTGCCAAAAAGTAACGAAAATGCTTGGGAAAGAAGATGCCTGTATGTTTTGCGGACAGCCTTTGCGTCTGGAAGACGGGCAGCCCCAGCAAAACCAGACATGATCGATTTCTCATTCGTTCGAGATGCAATAAGCCACCTGCACTTTCCCATTCGGGCAGCAGGTGGCTTCTTTTTTACTGAGCGGTTATAGCGTTTTTCAAGCCTTCCTCGATGGTCGGCCAAATCTCCGGCACTTCGAAGCCTCGCCGCCACGAGGCGACTCCAGCCAAATCGTATTTCTTCACTAACTCCATCCGCTTTGCCATGGACGAGACGTCCTCCAACCACATCTTGTAGACATTCCCGTCTTTGGGATCGCGGTATTCCACATACTGCTGACCAGATGCTTTATCCAGGACCGGAGTCAGCTTTCGCTCCGCTATCCACTCCTGCGCTCTCGGCATGGACAGCGCCTTGGAGCTTACCTTGACTGTTCCGTCAGCCTGCTTGGCTTCTGTCCACAATCTTGTGTAAAAAGGAACACCCAAAAGCAGCTTTTCGTTCGGCACTTCTTCCAATACTCCTTGCAAGCCTGCTTCGACCCATGGCAATGACGCCACCGAGCCTGCTTTCGGGCTTGCCGCCCAATGCTCATCGTAGGTCATGACAGCCATGTAGTCGACGACTTCGGCCAATGCTTTGCGATCCAGAAACATCGACCACGTCTTGGCGTTGGACTTGATTGTCACATCGATGGAAACGGTTAGTCCTTGCTGATGCAAGTAAGGCGTCAGCTCGCGGACAAACTGGACGAGCCGCTCCTTGTCCTCATAATACACGTTTTCAAAGTCGATGTTGATGCCGTCCAAATCATACAAGTGGGCATAGTGGATCAATTGGACAATCAGCTTGTCTCGCTTGTCGTAGCTGCCGAGAACGGATTGGGTCCAGTCCGGGTTGAAGCCGTTCGTGACCAGCCCCCACACTTGGTAGCCGCGCTTATGCGCCCATTTTACATACGCCGAGTCCGCTCGGTTTATAAGCGTTCCTTCTGCATCTTTCAATTCAAACCAGGTAGGTGCGATCACATTGACGCCAGGCAGCGTCTCGATCTGGGCGACATTCGGATTTTTGCTGACGACGTGCTCCCAAACCATGTTCACCTTTTGCCCATCAGGCTTCCATGCGACTTGCTCGCCAGAAGACCCGGCATGCTGCAAGCTGACCTTTCGCTTTCCGGACATCTCAACGCTTTTCTCCGGAAGAAAGCCTGCAATCCCGGATGCTGTCAACACGCGGTAATAGCCTTCCTGTTCTCCGAGAACATCAACTGTATCCCCGGAGGACAGCTCGCTTACGATCGGTGTCCGGTGAGAGGCTCCAACACGGACGAGCTGCTTTTCCTCTCCGCTGATCACATGCGCCTGCTCGATCTCGTACCCTTCCTGCTCTACAAGGAGCACGCCTGTATCGGCTTTTCGCTCGAAGGCAAACGGATACAGCCTGGTGAGCGGATCAAGCGGCACATAGCGCTTTCCTTCCACTTCCTTCACGGGCACCTGCAAATTGACTGGCTGCTTGTTCAGATGAGCTACGACTTCCCCGCTCTCCATCCGCAAAACTTTGTCCTTCGTCGTCACGATTACAGAACGGGTAGGCTCATCCCAAAAGATCGCCGGGTCGATTTTCTCTTTAATGAAATCAAAAGGAAGCAAGATTTGCTCCGCGTCGAGCAAGTAAGTAGCATCCATGCGCTTTCCTTCAAAGACGATGACATCTTTGGCGCCGTCATACGGCTGCACATGTTCCGTTGACGCCCGCAGCACGAAAAACCAGTAAATGCTCCCAAAGATGGCGAGCAAGAAAAACATCAGCATGAAAAGTCTGCGCAGCGCTCTTCCCCTTCTGCGTCTGGGACGAGGTACTGTATTAAGCTGCATGCTCACGGTTATACCCTCCTCCCAACCAACGGGCTTTCGCCACGGTTCCGATCATCTGTATCATTCCTGCAATATTTCGATCATAGCCTTGGTTCAAACGATTCACAACCTTTTGTATACTGGAAAACGCAGGACGAGCCGTTCTCCCTCCAAAAAAAGACGTTTGAAACAGCCAAAACGTTACACATCTCAACAGAAAAACACCTTCTGCCTCAACTCTTCGACATTCGTTGAGGCAAAAGGTGTTCATCCACATAACTCAATTTAGGGTACTCTTTTGACAGGACTCGCAGACGCCATATACTTCCATCCGATGGCCGGTGACTTTGAACCCGATATCTCTCGCCGCAGCCTCTTCCGCCTCCCGCAAGTACGGGAAATGGAAGTCCCGGATCGCCCCACAGCTAGAGCAGATCGCGTGGTAATGGTCTTCTTCCACATTGGCATCGAAGCGGCTGGAAGCATCCCCGTAGGTCAGCTCAATTACCAAACCCGCATCTTTAAAAACCCTGAGGTTGTTGTAAATCGTCGCGACGCTCATATTGGGGAATTTGCCTTCGAGAGCTTTGTATATTTCGTCAGCCGTCGGGTGAGTCATCGTCTCCAGCAAATAGGTTAAGATTGCATGGCGTTGAGGTGTCATCCGAACCCCGGTGTTTTTGAGGATTTCTACAGCTTTTTCCACACGCTGTGCCATATTGTCACACCCCACAGTCTTCGCAAGACAAAAGATCAATCAACTCTGTTTGTCATTGATTAGAATTACTTTAAATAAGTGTACGTCTATTCGGCGAAAACTGTCAATATCCATTCCGCCGAATTGCGGAGAAAGAAATGGAAATCAAGCTTTTGCTGCCTTTTTCGCTTCGGTCAAAGCGTATTTGCACATGGATTGCAGTTGGCATTGATCGCATTTCGGATTGCGCGCCGTGCACACTCTTCTCCCGTGCCAAATCAGCCAATGATGCGCATCCGACCATTTTTCGCGCGGAATCTTCTTCATCAGCTGGCGCTCTACTTCGTCCACATTGTCGCTCTTGGCAAGGCCCAGGCGATTCCCGACACGAAACACATGGGTATCGACCGCAATCGCCGGGACACCGTACGCATTGGAGAGTACGACGTTGGCCGTTTTTCTACCTACTCCCGGCAACGCCTCCAGCTCGGCGTGCGTTCGCGGCACCTCTCCATTGTACTTTTCGTACAAGATTCTACAGGTCTCCAAAATGTTTTTACTCTTATTCTTGTACAAGCCCAGCCCTCTTATATGCTCTTCCATTTCTTCCTGCGTCAGATGCAAATAGTGTTCCGGCTGGTTCAGCTGTTTGAACATCGGTTCTGTAATTTCATTCACCCGCTTATCCGTGCACTGCGCCGAAAGAATCGTGGCGATCAAAAGCTCAAACGGGGTTGTATAATTCAACTCGCAGTGTGCATCCGGGTACATCTGCTGAAGTGTGTCCAGAATGTCTGCAACGGGTACTTTGCGTTGTGCCATAAATATATCCCCCTTTTTCCTACATTATACCGATCTTGAACAGCTCGGCAATCGTCGCAAGCCATGGAAAGCAGTTCGTGACCTGATGTACAATAAGCTTGGAATCATTTAACAAGGGGCGATATGAATGAAAGTTTTCCTGACAGGAGCTACCGGCTTTGTCGGCAAAGGCGTGCTGGATCGTCTGATTGCAGAAGGCTACGATACCGTTTGCTTGTCCCGGCCAGGTCGGGCAGATTCAAAAGGCAAACTGCTCCCTGAGGTGACTGGTCCTGGAAGCGTGACGGAAGTGGCTGGGGATATACTGGACGCTGAATCGCTTACAACAGCCATGGCAGGCTGCGACGCCGTCATTCACCTGGTCGGAATTATTCGCGAGCAGCCGGGAAAAGGAATCACTTTTTCGCGGATTCACGTCGACGGCACGCGCAACGTACTGGAAGCAGCCAAACTGCATGGCGTAAAACGCTTCGTCCACATGAGCGCACTCGGTTCAAGAGAAAACGCCACGAGCCAGTACCATCTTACGAAATACAAAGCGGAGCAACTTGTCAAAGCAAGCGGCATCCCTTACGTCATTTTTCAGCCATCGGTCATTTTCGGGCCTGGCGACGAGTTTGTAAACATGCTGGCCGATCTTGTTCGCATGCCAGTCACTCCTGTGCTCGGAAACGGCTCTTACCTGTTGCAGCCTGTAGCGCGAAAAACAGTAGCGGACGTCTTTGTCCAAGCCTTGAACCATCGCGAGGCAACCAATCAGACGTACGAAACAGGCGGGCCTGCTCCCGTCTCCTACGAACAAATTCTCGATACGATCGGCGAGGTGCTCGGCAAGCAAAAAGTGCGCAAAATCCACATCCCGCTCGCCTTCATGAAACCAGTCATCAACGCAATGGAGGGCTTCTCCTTTTTTCCGATAACCAACACGCAGCTGACGATGCTGCTCGAAGGCAATGCCTGCCGGGACGCCGAACGGCTGTACGACACGTTTTCCACAGAAAAAATCGCCTTTCGCCCGGGAATCTCCACCTATCTTTCATAACGATCCGCCAAAAAGCAAAAGCCCCTGAAAAATCAGGGACTTTTGTTTATTCATGCAGTGTTTTCTCCACAGAACCCGTCTCTTTGTTCACGTGACGGGCGACGACGAACAGATAGTCAGACAGGCGGTTGAGATATTTGACCACCGACGGATTCACCTGTTCCTGCTGGGCAACGTGGACGGCTTTTCGCTCTGCGCGTCTCACCATCGTGCGGGCGACATGGAAGGCAGCAGCAGCGGGATGTCCTCCCGGCAAAATAAAGTTCGTGAGCGGCGGCAGACTGGCATCCAACTGGTCAATCTGCCCCTCCAGGAACGTAACATCTTCCTCTGCAATCGGCCAGCCGACCTTTTTCCCTTCCGGCGTGGCGAGTTCTGCCCCTACGTGGAACAGCTTGGTTTGAATGATGTGGAAAACATCCTGCAGCTCTTGCCACGCATCGGACGCAGGCAACAAGGACAAGGCAAGCCCGATCTGGGAGTTGGCCTCGTCGCACGTTCCATACGCCTCGACGCGATCTGCAAACTTGGGCACGCGCACTCCCGCTACCAATGAAGTTTCGCCTTTGTCTCCCGATTTCGTATAAATCTTCATTCCGATCCCGCCTTCATTGGTTTTTGTCTGGAACAAGTAAGCTACACAGACTCACAAATGACAATCAGCTCCGTACTGCTCGTATCAAAAGGCGCTCTGGCAAACGTTCCGTACCGTTTGGTCACTTTCAGTCCGTTCAACCGCAACAAGTGATGAAATTCGGACGGATAAATGTAGCGCAAGGCAAAACGTCCCTTCAGCCGCTCGGTTACCACTCCGTTTGCATCTGTGCGCTCGTAGATGCGGGTCACTTCGCACAACTGCTGGAAGTGATCGTAGCGGGTGTAGTCCCACATCGACAGTTCTTCTCCCGAAGGCAACATCTGTGTGCCGCGCAGGGACATCTTTTCGTTTTCTTCGTAAAAATGATTGATCTTCGGTACAAAGACGTTCATGACGAGCTTGCCGCCTGGCGCCAAATGCTTGCGAATACAGGCAAGCGCCTTCATCTGTTCCTGAACGTGCAAGAGATGTAAAAACGAGCGAAACGGGATCATGATCAGCGAAAAGGTTTCCCCCAGCTCGAAGCTGCGCATATCTCCCTGCAACAGCTTCAATCCGGCGCTGACGCCTTGCGCATCTGCTTTTTCCTGCGCCTTTGCCAGCATCTCCTGCGACAGGTCGATCCCCGTAACCTCGATTCCGGCCTGAGCCAGCGGAATCGCAATCCTTCCCGTCCCGCAGGCCAGATCGAGCACTTTTCCGCCAGCTTGCTTCGCTTCTTCCAGATAAAATTCAACATCGCCAGCAAGTCCGCGCTGCATCAGGTCATAGTAATCAGCCCATTGATACATATTGCTCATGCCGCCCTCCTATGCTTGCATGTCCTCGGAAGCCAGGTAAGCCATGACGAGCTTCGCTGTATTGTCGAGCGCTTCTGTATGCGTGCGCTCATGGGAGTGGGAGGCGTCCACGCCAGGACCGATCAAGCCGTGAACAATGTCGTATCCGGCCCTGAGCGCCGCGCTCGCGTCTGATCCGTAGAACGGATAAATGTCTACCGCGTAATTCAGTCCATTTTGCTGCGCCAGACGTGTCAAGTGGCTGCGCAATCCGTAATGGTACGGCCCGGAGGAATCCTTCGCGCAAATCGAGACGCAATATTCATCGGTCGTCTGTCCGTCGCCGATCGCGCCCATGTCAACCGCCAAATACTCGACGACGTTGGCTGGAATGCTGGAATTGCCGCCATAACCGATTTCTTCGTTGTTGCTGATGAAAAAGTGGGTTGTATACGGCAGTTGTTGGCCCGTCTCGCGAAGCGCTTTCAACACGCCCAACAGAACGGCAACGCTCGCCTTGTCGTCGATGTGACGCGATTTGATAAAGCCGCTGTCTGTTATCGTCACGCGCGGATCGAACGAAACAAAATCGCCAACCGAAATGCCCAACGCCTGTACTTGCTCGCGGTTTGTCACTTTCTCGTCCAGACGAACTTCCATGTTGGAGTCGGTTCTTTCTGCCTTGCCTGCTTCGCGGCCATAGACGTGAACAGATGCTTTCGTAGACAAAATCGTCCCGGTCACCAGGCGGCCACTCGCTGTTTCCACTGTGCAGTGCTCGCCTTCCACAGCATTGAACTCAAAACCGCCGATCAACGTCAGCTTGAGGCGTCCGTTGCTTTTGATTTCTTTGACCATGGCTCCCAGCGTATCGACGTGCGCCGTCAGCAAACGCGCCTTGTCATCACGCGCTCCCGGCACGGTAGCGACAATCGCTCCCTTGTTCGTCCGTTTGTACTCCACGCCAAGCTGCTCCAGTTCCCCGGCGACCCACGCCATTACTTTTTCTGTGTTGCCAGACGGACTCGGGATATTCGCCAATTGGCAAAAAGCTTGAACGACATACTCGGTAGACACACCCATGAAAAAATCCTCCTTTTATGTACTATGACTATGTATCAAACGCCGATTTTAGCTTTGCAGCTCTTCCTTGATAAACTGGAGCACTTCCTGTACGTGCCCTTTTACTTTCACTTTCGGCCACACCTTGGCGATGTTGCCTTCCTTGTCGATCACAAAAGTGCTCCGCTCAATTCCCATGTACTCGCGGCCGTACATTTTTTTCAGCACCCAAACGCCGTACGCCTCCGCAACTTCATGCTCCGGATCGGCCAAAAGCACAAACGGCAGCTCGTGCTTCGCAATAAACTTGTCGTGCGACTTCACGGAATCCGGGCTGATTCCGAGCACGACAGTGTCCAGCTCCGCGAACATCGGGTGATAGTCTCGAAAATCGCACGCTTCGGTCGTGCAGCCCGGCGTCATGTCTTTTGGATAAAAATAAAGCACGACATTTTTTCCGCGGTATTGCGAAAGCGAAATCGTCTGTTCATTGTTTGCCTGCAAAGTAAATAAAGGCGCGGCTTGTCCGGTTTCGATCATGCTCATCCCCCCGTAAAAATCACTGGTTTCATTTTACCACAAGCTTACAGGTACTTCATCCGCATATACGTTGCGCTTTCTAGCAGAAAACGATAGAATTAATTAAGAAAAATAAAAAAATGGCCTAGTCAGTTGGATGGTGAGAATTGGCATGAAAGAGTTTTTTGAAGTAACGGATCCAGAAGCGCTTAAATCCCTTGCCATAGCAGAACGGGTTAAGATTCTAGAACTCTTCGAGGATTTGGAGCCGCGTACGGCCAAACAAATCGCTACGGAACTAGGCGAAAATGCTGCACGTCTTCACTACCACGTGAAGGAACTTGTGCGTGTTGGTTTGCTCGAACAGGTAGATACCCGCGTCAAAGGTTCCATCGTGGAGAAATACTACGAGCCAGTCGCCAAGGTGATTCAGGTTAAGCTTCAGCTTATGATTGAAGAAAATGCACAGCAATTGAGTGACGTCATGTTCACTCCGTTTCGCACCACAGAAAAGGATCTCATGAGGACACTCAATCGTTTCGTTGCAAGCGATCAGGATGTTCGCAAGGAATACCAGAATACTTTCGCTTTCAACCTGACTGAATTTTATTTGAGCCAGGAAGAACGCAATCAGCTGGTGGACGACATCAGCGACCTGTTGCAAAAGTACAAAGGCTTCAAAAACGAGCAAGGCCGCCGCAAGTTCAAGTTTTTCGATGTCTTGTTTCCGCTGACGCCTGCTGAGCCGACAGACGATTCGGAAGAGCAGTTTGAGGAGCAGGACGACCAGAACAAGCCGCTGTAAAGCTGTAAAAAGGAAATCGACCAACACCAGGAAAACCATCAGGAGAGATGGTTTTTCTTTTTTTATTCCAAAGGAGGGGCAGCCATGCGCACGATTTTGTTTGATTTTGACGGTACAGTCGCCGATACGCTCCCGCTCATTTTCACGGCCTTTCGCTCTACTTTTCAGCGCTTTTTGCAAGAGCACTACTCCGATGCGCAAATCGTAGCGATGTTTGGTCCAACCGAAACTGGCATTTTGCAAAACAAGCTGCCCGCCCATGAACACGAAGCCGCTCTCGATCATTTTTTCCATGTGTACACGCTTGAGCACGCTCAGGTGCAAAATCCTCCGCAGCTTGCAAAGATGCTTGAACAGTTGCATTCTGCGGGCATTCAGATGGGAGTCGTGACGGGAAAAGGGCGCAGAAGTGCAGATATATCGCTGCGCGAGTGGGGATTGGAAAAGTATTTTTCTGTCGTGATCACAGGCGATGAGGTGACCGAGCCGAAGCCGCATCCGGAAGGCATTTTCACAGCGCTGAAACAGCTGGGAGCTACAGCCGAGAATGCGATTTTTGTGGGCGACAGCGACGCAGACATCATCGCGGGACGCGCCGCAGGGCTGACTACGGTCGGCGTTGACTGGCTGCTTGTCACCCAGAAGGCCGGGAGCTTCGATCCTGAGCCGGACTATCGCTTTTCTGACGCGCAGGCGTTTGTTGACTGGGTGCTTGGCCGCTGATTGATTCGGGTTGCCTAACCTGCTATTACTTCGTTAATAGACAGTCTTGCATGGCTGAGATTTTTTCATATACGGATTTTGACCGCATAATACGAAGGGGCTGCCTCAAAAGTCGATTGCTCGACGAAGAGACGCCCCCTTGTCATTTTATTGATTTATATTGTTTCGGATTTGTTGCAAAACTTCTTCGGAATCGAGTTGAACGTGAGGAGAAAGCTCCAGAAACTGAGCAGCGCGTTGATCGAGCCACAAGCTTTCCTCCCCTTTGTTATCAGTAGCAACAAAAACAAATCCGCCTGCATAACTAAAGTACATAATGTTGACATTGTCACCAAGATCGTTTTTTATTTTTTCATGAAGGTCAAACAATTCAGGGCCGGTTTTTTCACCACCTGCCATGATTGGCTCCGTATCTGTTGCTATAGCGATACCTTTTACTTCATCACCTTCCATAATAAACGAAAGCTTCTCATCATGCGCAGTCAATAACTCATGAACGTTTGAACCTTTGTATTTGCTGATTTTATCCGCTTCTGACAATAAAGCTCCTGGAATTGAGAAGTCTGACAGCGTAAAATTATTGCTCGATTCGTTCAAAAATTTGTTCTCTTGATTCCGGGCTTGTTCCATTTTCTTGTATGCATTTAGTGCTTCCTTATTCCCTTGATTGGATGCACCAGCCCAAGTAGCCAATGATATTCCAGCAACTATAACTGCACCGAACAATGTCCAAACATATCTCTTCATACAACTGCCCTCCTTAAATTATTCTGACTCAAAACCATACAATGAGCCAATCCATTCTTGTCTTGAGCTATCCAAGAAAGAGTCATAAGTCATAGTAAAATGTTGACCATCCCATGGGTCCATGTACATTACATACTTCGTGGAATCGTTTATATAACCATCAATAAAAATACAAAATATTCACTTTTATGTATATACTTTTTACTCGAATGATAAATTACGTTAATGGAAATACTTTACAACTTGCCCGCACACGCTGACTTCTGTGGATACAAAAAGGAGTGCTCCGTTACGTACGGGGAGCACTCCCTTGTTTGTTTTGTTTATTAAATGAAACCTTAGTACGAGCGGCCAAACCAAACTGTATGCTTCGCCTCTTTGCCGCAGCAAATGCAGACCGATTTTTGCGCAGGCGGTTCAAACGGAATGTTGCGGGACGTGAACTTCGTCTCTTCCTTGACCTTGGACTCACATGCGTCGTCTCCGCACCAGCCTGCGAGCACCCAGCCGCTTGGCGTGTTTTCGTTCTCACATTTTTCGATGTGCGCGGACAGCTGCGCGAGCGTATCGATTCCGAGATGCGAATGGGCTTCCCGGAAGGCCAGCGCTTTTTGGAACATGTTTTGCTGGATGTCTTCGAGCAATTGGGCAATCGTCTGCGCAATGCCTTCCAGTGGCACGGTTATTTTCTCCCCGGTATCGCGGCGGGCGAGAATCGCCTGGCCGTTTTCCACGTCGCGCGGCCCAAGCTCCAGACGCAGCGGCACACCGCGCATCTCCCATTCGTTGAACTTCCAGCCCGGAGTTTCCTCGCGCAAGTCTGCCCGGACGCGAACGCCTGCCGCTTTGATCTCGTCGAACAGCGGATCGAATGCAACCATGACCTGATCGCGCAGCTTCATCGGTCCGACTGGGATCATGATGACCTGAGTCGGTGCCATCCGCGGCGGCAAAGCCAAGCCGCGGTCGTCGCCGTGCACCATGATCATCGAGCCGATCAAGCGGGTAGAGCTGCCCCATGAAGTCGTATGCACGTATTTGAACTGATTGTCGCGATCCAGGAACTTGATCTCAAAGCCGCGCGCAAACTTGTCGCCCAAGTAGTGGGAGGTTCCGGCCTGCACCGCTTTGCCATCCTTCATCATCGCCTCGATGGAGTACGTGTCGACTGCTCCTGCAAAGCGCTCGCTTGGCGTTTTTTGCCCTTTCCATACCGGAATCGCCAGCTCCTGCTCCACAACCTCGCGATAAATCTCCAGCATCTGCATGGTCTCCTGGCGCGCTTCTTCCTCGTTCGCATGGGCGGTATGGCCTTCCTGCCACAAAAATTCTGAAGTACGCAAGAATGGCATGGTGCGCTTTTCCCAGCGGAACACGTTTGCCCACTGGTTAATCAGAATCGGCAAGTCGCGGTAGCTCTGAATCCACTGCGCGTACATATGTCCGATGATCGTCTCCGAAGTCGGGCGCAGGGCAAGCTTTTCCTCCAGCTGCTCTCCTCCCGCTTCCGTCACCCAAGGCAGCTCTGGGTTGAAGCCCTCGATGTGCTCTTTTTCTTTTTGGAAAAAGGACTCGGGAATCAGCATTGGGAAGTAGGCGTTGCGGTGTCCCGTCTCTTTGAATCTTTTGTCCATCGCCTCCTGGATGCGCTCCCACAGCTCGAAGCCATCCGGTTTGAAGACGATGCAGCCGCGCACTGGCGTGTAATCCATCAAATCCGCTTTTTTGATCGCGTCGATGTACCAGCGCGAGAAATCTTCCGACTGCGGTGTAATTTCTTTTACGAACGCTTTGTCCTCTTTCATCCTTCTACGCTCCTTTTTTCTTACATGAAAATGCAAAAAATCCCCCATCCCAAAAAAGGGACGGAGGATTCACTTCCGCGGTACCACCCTGATTGACCATGGCACAAGCCATAAGTCCACTCAACAACCCGATAACGGCGGGCAACCGGACCAACTCGTCGCTGGCGGCTTCAGGATGGGGTGCAGGTACGCCTCGTATCAGCCTTCCAGACTAGGGCCGACTCTCTGGAACCAGGATATAGCTGCGGGTCCTTTCATAGCCTTTTCGCTAAACTGCTTTTTGTTAGGGAATATCTTAGCAAGTCGCGCAGCCGTTGTCAATTTGTGGTTCTGAGGGCAATGCGCGCACCAAGCTTGGCGTAGACCGGATACGCGACCAGCGCGAGCACGACCCCTTTGAACAGGTTGAACGGAACGATACCGACCATGACCAGGGACCAGACGCTGGTTGCGTTGAACATGGCCAACAGCTCTGCCATCGGCATCTGATAAAGAGCGGCGTATGCCGGGAGCAGGACGTACGCATTGGCAACAGCCATGACAATCGTCATCAGCAACGTCCCAAGCGCGAGGCCCGATAAAAAGCCTTTTTTCCCTTGACCGCTGCGTTGCAGAAGGACGGCTGGCAAAATAAAGCTGGCGCCCGCCACGACGTTGGCAAGCTCTCCGATCAACAATCCGTCTGTATTTTTAAAGAGCATGTGCAATGTATTTTTCAAAACTTCGATGATGATGCCGGCTACAGGGCCGTACATGAGTCCGCCGATCAGCGCTGGCAACGTACTGAAATCAAGCTTCAAAAAGCTCGGCATCAGCGGAACGGGAACCTCCAAATACTGCAAGATAAAAGCAACGGCTGCCAGCATCGGAATCGTCACGATCCGCTGGGTTGCTCTGCGCGATGTGTGCAGGGCTGTTTCTTTCATGTGTACCATCTCCTCGTTTTTTCTCCTTCTGAGGAATGGCAACAGCGGTCTTGCCCACACGTGCCAAAATGTCTACGCTTTTGCAAACATAAAAATACCCTGAGAATAATTCTCAGGGCAGCTTACAGGCGTATGACAAAGCATGTGCAATAAATACAGGTTCAAGAAACAACGAGGCGGCTCATCATGCATGCCTCATCGCATCTGTCCTGCCAGCACAGGCAAACAAGCACGTGTGTGGTAAACGTACTGTCGTCATCCTTCTCCCATCCAGACTGTACTGTCGGCTCTGGAATCTCACCAGATCCTGCACTCCGTCGCTGTCAACAGCTCGGGAGGCTCGCGGGCTTGACGTGCTGATTGCACCATCACCGCCGGTCGGGAATTTCACCCTGCCCTGAAGGAATTGTGTAGTTGTATACAGCATATTATACTGCGCTTTTTCGATTTGACAATAGACGAAACTGTTAAATCGACATTTTATCTTTATTTTCCAATTGATTTAGTTGGATATATTTTTAAAAAAATGGGGCTTCTCAGCCTAAAGTCGCCACGTGCTATAGGTAGTTACCTGGACCAAAAAGAAATAGACCGCCCTTGAGTTGACTGCTCCTCGGCGGTCTATTCTTCACCAAATTTTGAGCCGTCCCCTTTGAGGGAAGCCTCGTTTGTACAGACCAGACCGTTCCGGTAGCCGCCGGACGGTCTTTTTTTCTTTCAAGCTCGTTACCTCTAATATTACCTGCTCCTGCCTACCAAATCGCACCAAAAGTAGCTTCTGCCACTACGACCCCGCTCCCCGATACTTGGTGACGCCCCAGTTCCAGACGAGCAAGCCGATGCCAAAGAAGATGACCGCGACTACCGGAGTAAGTGCTGCGTACGTATACCACACTTCTTTTCGCAAAAAGTAAGCCGCCGGGTAAATCCCGACAAAAGCAAACGGCAACACGTAAGTCAGCACGAAGCGAATCGCCTTGTTGTACACATCCACGGGGTAACGCCCGTACTGCTGGATGTTGTAAATCATCGGGGCAATTCCTGTCCGGGAATCGGAGAAAAAGCTGACAGCGGCAATCGCCGTGTACACCCCGCCGTAAATCAGGGCGCCGCTGATCACAAGCCCGATGAAGATGAACAGGTCGTACCAGTAAAACGTCAAATCGAGCTGAAAAGCAGCATAGCCCATGATGATCAGCCCTGTGATGACGCCGAAAATCCGGTCCGGTGCGATCGACTCCAGACAGACCTGTGCCAGATTGTGGATCGGCCTGGTCAAGATGCGGTCCATTTCGCCCCGGATAATATAGCGTTCGTTGAAGTCCCAAAACCCGAAAAACATCGAGAATAAGGCATACGGCACCAAAAAGAAACCGTAAATGAAAATGATTTCGTCCCGCGTCCATTCCTTCATCAACGGCACATGCGTGAAGACGACGATGATGAACACCAGATTGATCAGCTCGGAAATCAAGTTGGACACAAAATCCCCGAGAAAGTCAGCCCGATAGGCAAGTCTCGTCTTGAAATACTGGCCCAGGTAGTCGGCGAAAATACCGAAAATGTGTTTGACGTTTTGCATATGCTACCCCCCTTGCACGACCAGCCGATTTCGGGCCATGCGCCACAAAATCAGAATCGGAACCAGAATAACAACCATCCAGATCGCCTGGAAGCCGATCAACTCCCAGGAACGCCCCGGAGTAATCGCCCCTGTGAAAATCAGGCTCGGATAGTAGTTGACGGCCTGGAATGGCAAAAAGCCCATAACCGTTTGCGCCCAGCCCGGGAAAAAGCTGATCGGCAGCACCAGGCCCGACATCAAATCAACGACGACACGCTTCGCCCGCATCATCCCGTCGTTGCGGAACAGGAAAAAGGTGAACAGCCCCGTCAGCAGGTTGATTTGCGTGTTGATCAAAAAAGCAAACATGAGACTGATCAAATACAATCCCCAGCCAGTCGCTGTCGCGGGAAAATGAAACGGGATAATCAGGCTGATGAGAAAAATTCCTGGCCCTGCGAAAAACAGGAAGCGGAATATCCCTTCCCCAAATGCTTGCGCTGTCTTGACCGACAAGTAATTGTAAGGGCGGATCATCTCGATCGCGACCTTACCCTCCCGTACGTCCTGGGCAATTTCCGTATCGATGTTGTTGAAGTAAAAGGCGCGCGACATCCAGGCAATCGCGACGTAGGAAGTCATTTGCTCGACCGACAGGCCGCCAAGCTGCTGCTGGCCGCCGTAGATTGCGCCCCACAAAAAGTAGTACGCTCCGATGTTGATCGCGTAAATAATGATCCCGCTGTAGTAATTCACCCGGTAAGCGAGCATGGTCAAAAAGCGCATGCGGATCAGTTCCATGTAGAGCTTATGCATGGCCCCGCACCCCTGTATCCACCTGGTAAATGTTGCGGACAATATCTTCTGTGCTCGTCTCCATGATTTTTACGTCGCTGACCTCGAACGTCGACATGACCGTTGACAGGACAAACGGCAGCATTTCCTGGCTCTGCGGCACTTTCACACTGATTGTATATTCGTTTACCTGGGAAATTTCGCACGGCATCTCGCCAAGCGTCTTGCGCAGCTCGTCGGCGGGTGTGCGCTTTTTCATCTGGAAAGACACCTCTGTGCCATTGCCCCACTTTTCCTTCAGGTCACTGAGCAGGCCGTCAAAAATCAGCTTGCCTTTGTCCATGACCAGCACCCGCTTACAGAGCGCTTCAATATCGGAAACGTCGTGGGTCGTGAGCAGGATGGTCATGTTTTCCGTTTCGTTCAGATTGCGCAAAAACTCGCGAATTTTTTGCTTCACCAAGACGTCCAGCCCGACTGTCGGCTCGTCGAGGAACAACAGGCGCGGCTTGTGAATCAATGACGCCGCTACCTCGCAGCGCATCCGTTGACCCAAACTCAGCTTGCGCACAGGCTGGCTGACAAACGAGTTGATCTCCAGCTCCTCGATCAAGCGGTCGAGCCACTTATCTCCCTCTGTCCCGTCGACCTTGTAGACGCTTTTCAGCAAACGGAACGACTCCATGGGCGACAAATCCCACCAGAGCTGTGAACGCTGTCCGAATACGACACCGATGGAGCGCACGTATTCCTCGCGCTGTTTGAACGGAACGTAGCCGTTGATGACGATCTCGCCCTCGCTTGGCGTCAAAATGCCCGTCAGCATTTTGATCGTCGTCGATTTCCCGGCGCCATTTTCCCCAATCAAAGCGAACATTTCCCCTTCTTCCACGGTAAAAGAAAGGTCATTCACTGCCTTGACGGTCTTATACTCGCGACTAAACAAATCACGAAAAGCACCCCCGAGACCCGCTCTGGCCTGGTGGATGCGAAACTCCTTTTGCAGGTTCTTCACTTGAATCATGGATAACCATCCTTTTTTTAGTGGAAAAACGCCTTGACGTTTTTCATGCAAAGAGATGTGACCGCTTGCGGCTGGCAAAACGGTCATGAACAACTGTTAGTGTATATGAGCGCATGAAAATGTGCAAAAGGCAAACTGTAACAAACTGTCAGCGCAAATTCACGACAATGCCCGTCTTGTCGTCCGACTTTTTGAAGCGGGCGTAGCGGATGCATTCGGGATCGTTGTTTTCCAGTGCGATCAGCTCATCCGTGTAACGTTGCAGCCCTTTGTGGACGATTGGCAATACCGTTTCTTCCCACCCCGGTTCTTTTCCGCCTGTTGGTCGTGGCATGAACAGACCGTCTGTCGCCAAAACAAGCGCCTTCAATCCGATCCGATTGATCCGTCCATACTCTATGAAATCCGCACAAGCCGCATCTCCGTTCAAAACGCCATATCCTCCTGATCCGTTCGCCTGATAGCGGTTATGAATCAGGATGTCCTTACATCGCTCGTGCAGCTCGGCTCGGGTAGACAGCCCCTCGCGAATCCCGTCTTCCCACCGGGCAATGGCGTTTTGCTCCAGCAGCGAAACTTGCGGAAACGTCAAAGGCCGCACCGTATCGTCTTCATAGACCGCAAAAATCATGCAATCGCCAGTCTGGGCATACTCGATGTGCTGCTCTTTCACCCGAACGACTGCACATGCCGCTCCCCACAATGCTTCTTTTTGCTTCCAGTCAATCTCGCTCTCGCGCATCAATTCCCGCAGCTTTTCGTTGACAAACGTCAGGTAATCGGACAGCACAGCGTCAGGCGGCATGATTTCCAGCTTCCTTTTCACCAGCTCGGCTGCAATCGCTCCTCCTGTCTGCCCGAATCGGTTTTCGTACGGAACGAGCGACGAGACGCCGTCGATCACCGCGTACACCTGATCGGCCTGCGAGATCACATAGGCGTCCTCATTGGTATTGCCGGTTCCTTTGATGGAGATGCACTCAAGTTTCATGGTGGATTACCGCCTTTTACGTGAAGTGATTTGCTTGAAAATTGTATCATTTTTCCTTTTCCCCAGCTATAGCTCCCCATCCATATCCAGGTGACTTTTGCTGTGTTAAGATTAATGAAGGACTTTTTTGAAAAGAAAAGAGGGAAAATCGCATGAAACGTGAACGATCCGCGCAACTGCACGAACAAGCCATGGATGTTATTCTCGGCGGGGTAAACAGCCCTTCCCGTTCTTTCAAGGCCGTAGGCGGGGGAGCGCCCGTTACGATGGAGCGTGCCCAGGGCGCGTATTTCTGGGACGTGGACGGCAATCGATATATTGACTACTTGGCGGCGTATGGCCCGATTATTACCGGACATGCTCACCCGCACGTCACAAAAGCCATTACGGAAGCGGCGGCCAACGGAACGTTGTACGGTACGCCAACTCCTTGGGAAGTCACTTTTGCGAACATGATCCGCGAAGCGATTCCATCCATGGAGCGCATCCGCTTCAACAACTCCGGTACGGAATCTGTCATGACGTGCATTCGCGTGGCACGCGCCTACACCGGACGCGTGAAAATCATCAAATTTGCGGGCTGCTACCACGGTCACTCCGATCTCGTGCTGGTTGCGGCAGGCTCCGGTCCTTCCACACTCGGCATCCCTGACAGTGCGGGTATTCCGCAAAGCATCGCCAGCGAAGTGATCACGGTTCCATTCAATGACGTTGCAGCGTTCGCCGAAGCGATGAACAAATGGGGCAACGAAACGGCTTGCGTCCTGGTCGAACCAATCGTCGGCAACTTCGGTATCGTCACGCCGGAGCCAGGCTTTTTGGAGGAAGTGAACCGCATCACGCACGAGGCAGGCGCGCTCGTTGTGTACGACGAGGTCATCACCGCATTCCGCTTCTGCTACGGCGGTGCGCAAAACTTGCTGGGCGTAACGCCAGACCTGACCGCGCTCGGAAAAATCATCGGTGGCGGCTTGCCAATCGGAGCATATGGCGGACGCCGCGAGATTATGGAGCAAGTCGCGCCGCTCGGTCCTGCCTACCAAGCGGGCACAATGGCGGGCAATCCCGCATCGATCCGCGCCGGAATCGCATGTCTGGAAGTGCTGAAACAGCCTGGCGTGTACGATGAATTTGAGCGACTCGGCGCGCTGCTGGAAAAAGGCATCCGCGATGCAGCGAGCAAGCACGGCGTCACCATCCAGCTCAACCGCGTCAAAGGGGCCATGGCTGTGTACTTTACAGACGAGCCTGTTCGCGATTACGATGCAGCGCAAAAAGCAGACGGCGAGCTGTTCGCCCGCATGTTCCGCCTTTTGCTGGATGAAGGCATTTGCCTCGCTCCTTCCAAGTACGAGGCGTGGTTCATCACCACCGCGCACACGGAAGATGACATCCGGCAAACAATCTCGGCTGTCGACCGCGCCTTCGCACAGTTGAACGCGTAGCGTAGCTTAGCTGCGTACGTGAAGCCTGACGCCGAGACAAGCATTGCCAAGCCCGGTTTCCTGCCTTTTGGAGATACTAACGATTGCAGTGAGTATCATCGCGAGGAGGAGATCTAGGTGTCAAAAGGCGAAAAAACGTACCCGCAAGCTCCGGAAAAGACGCTGGATTCCAAAGAGAGCAGCAAAATGCTGGAGGTCGTCGGCTTCCAAAACCCGCGCAAAACCGAGCATCACAAAACGCAAAACCACGATCGGTAAACGGCGAAAAGACAGACACATTCTTCACGGATGTGTCTGTTTTTTTATGTGAGGAAAAGCTGGCTTCACATGTAGCAAGAGTCAATCTGCACATATAAGCAGGTGGTGATATTGTCAAGAATGGTCAGAGATTGTACAATAAAATTAATGAAACTGCCCTGACACTTATTCGTATACATGGATATGGGACAAAATGTGTAAGGAACTGCTATTGTGTTTCTTCATGCAGATAAAAAGGAGTGATTGTTCAATGTTTTTTCACCCGATGGATTTTCTGATACTCATTGCATTCGGACTGTCTCTCTGGGCTCAATTCCGAGTAAAAGGCACCTTCAACCGCTATGCCGAGGTCCCTACTTCTTCCGGTTTGACCGGGGCTGAAGCGGCGAGACGGATGCTCGATGCAAACGGTTTGACCAACGTTCCCGTCGAACATATTCCAGGTACGCTGACTGACCACTACGATCCGATGTCCCGTGTGGTTCGCCTGTCCGATCCTGTATACTTTGGCAACTCCATCGCTTCGCTGTCTGTTGCTTGTCACGAAGTCGGCCATGCGATCCAGCATAAAGTTTCTTATCCGATGCTCGTAGCGCGCCACCGCATTTTCCCGGTTGTCAATCTCGTATCGGGTGTTGCGCCGCTCTTGCTGCTCGCCGGTTTCTTCTTCCATATGTCCGGTCTTTTGCTCCTGGGGATCATTTTCTTCTCCGGTGCCGTTGCCTTCCAGCTCATCACGTTGCCAGTCGAGTTCAACGCCAGCAGCCGTGCCAAAGAGCTGATGGTGCGAATGGGCTTTATCCGCAACGAAGAAGAACGCGGGGCAAGCAGAGTGCTCGGTGCTGCCGCCCTCACTTACGTCGCCGCCGCTCTGATCTCTGTACTCGAACTCGCGAAGTACATCATGATCTTCCGAAGCTCGGACGACTAATCGCATCGCTTTTGACAAAGCCAAAGCCAAAACCCATACAAGCTTAGTGCAAGGTACAGTCTCTTCCCTACCGGGAGACTGTACCTTTTTGCGTAGACTTACGATACAATGGGACGGGAGGTTTTGCACATGCGCATCGGGATTATCGGATTAGGAAGTATGGGGCAAATGCTGGTGGAGTCTTTTTGCAAAAGCGCAGTGATTTCCCCTGAACACATCGTCGTTTTCAACCGCACGCGGGCAAAAGCGGACGCGCTGCAAACCCGTTTTGGAGTAGCTGTCGCGAATAGCGCCCAAGCGATTTGCGAGCAGGCCAGCCTGATTTTCATCTGTACGAAGCCGCTGGACATCCTGCCTGTTCTGGAAAAGCTGACGATTCCTCGCGAGAAGCACATCGTCTCTGTCGCTGCCGGAGTCAGCACCTCCGACCTGGAGAACGTTCATGCCGGGCCAGTCAGCAAAGTGATTCCTACCGTGACGTCATCCGAGCTACACGGCGTTTCGTTGTATACGGCAAGCGACAGGGTGAGTTCAGAGGAACGTAGCCGCTTGCTCACCCTGCTGTCCGCAATCGGCGAAGTGCAGGAAGTGACAGAGACGAATATCGAAACAGCCACAATTTTGAGCAGCAGCGCACCCGGACTGATAGCCGGGATACTCGATTCGTTTGCACAAGCAGCGGTCCGCAAGACGCCGGAGCTTGATATTGCGACAGCCAGAACCATTCTCGTGGAAACGATGCTCGGCACCGCTTTGCTTTTGAAAAACGAACAGCTTGGCTTCGACCAGCTAATCGAGCGCGTTGCGACAAAAGGCGGAATCACCGAAGAAGGGCTGCGCGTGCTCGCCAAAACATTGCCGGGCGGCTTCGACGAGCTGTTTGCCATGACCGAATCGAAACACGCTGCCTTGAAAGAGCTTGTGCAAAAGCAGGTCGGAAAACAAATGGATGAAAAGGAGTAATCAGACATGATCATAGGTTGGATTGGCTTGGGCAACATGGGCGTACCGATGGCAAGCAACTTGCTGTCCGCAGGCTACGCTGTCCGCGTCTGGAACCGCTCACCCGAAAAAGCGGCTCCGCTCGTTGCGCTCGGCGCGAAGCAAACCGAATCACTCGCGCAACTGGTCGATGAATGCGATGTGTTGTTCACCATGGTAAGTGATGACGAGGCTGTGAAAGCCATTTATACAGGAACAGACGGCTTGCTGTCTGCACGCGTTTCCGGCAAGCTCGCGATCGACATGAGTACGATTGCACCAGAGACTTCCCGCTTTTTGGCGGAGCAAAGCAAAAAAGTCGGGCTGCGTTTTCTCGACGCTCCCGTCTCTGGCAGTGTCGGTCCGGCGAAGGAAGCGCAACTGGTCATCATGGTCGGCGGCGAGAAAGCGGATTATGACGTAGCGAAGCCGATGCTGGACAAGCTCGGCAAAGCAGCTGTTTACCTCGGGTCGCATGGAGCGGGAACGTCTGCCAAGCTGGCGATCAACCTGCTGCTCGGCATCACGGTACAAGGAGTAGCGGAAACGTTGCTGTTCGCCCGCTCGCTTGGCATCGACACCGAGCAAATGCTGGAGATTATCTCGCAAAGCGCAGTAGGAACCCCGCTGATTCGCGGCAAAGCTGCCTCGATTCTCGCAGACGACTTCCCTGCCGCTTTTGCCTTGAAGCATATGGCAAAAGATTTGCGGCTTGCCCGCGAGGCTGGCGTAGCTACTCCTTTGGCGGAATCCGCGCAGGCCACCTATCGCCACGCCCTGGAGGAAGGGTTGGGCGAACTCGATTTGATGGCGATTTTGCGCCATCTGAAGGGCGCGACTCCGACCAGCAAATAGCTTTTTAAAAAGCAAAAGAAACCTCACCATGTGTGGGGTTTCTCGACAATCTGGGACCGGATTTCCGGTCTTTTTTTCTGCCTTATTGCTGCGATTTCAGCCACGCATTGAGCTGCTTAGCCGAAGCCACAGCCTGCGCATCCGCGAGAATATCCCCCGGCTTGTTGCCCTCGCCAATGATGTAGCCCGCATACGGCATTCCCACAAAAGAAAAGACGTACTGAAACTGCTGGATCAGCGGCAGCCCTTTGATCCTCGGCTGGTCGCCGCCCGTCGTGATGACATAAGCCTGTTTGCGCCCGAGCGATTCCTTGAAGGCGTAACGTTTGTCCCGCAGGCTTTGCGACCAGCGATCCACGTAATTTTTCATGTAGCCGGACATGCCGTACCAGTAGATCGGGGTGGAAAAGATCAAAAAATCGTGGGCCAAAACGGCTTCCGTCACTTCGTCGTAATCATCTGCTACCGCCGTGAAGCCACCTTCCACATGCCGCTGATCGTGGATCGGCAAAATGTTTTTCTCCCGCAGGTGAATGCTTGTGTGCGGGATTCCTTCCAGCGCGATATTCGTCAGCTGCTCGGTATTGCCACCCTCTCTTGAGCTACCATGCAAAACGAGAATGTTCATGCGGCTCACTCCACTCCTAGTTTTCTTACCTGTCATTGTATCAAAAAACCCTCCGGCAATCGCCAGAGGGTTACATGTTTTAGACAGTTTGCTTGCGCGCACTTGCGAGTTGCTTTTGCCGCAAACGCCAAACGAAAAAGGCTGCGCCTGCCAAAAGCACTGCGGAGAGCAAATAAACCGCTCTCGGGCCAAGCCACTGCGCCAGCGCCCCCATCAACAGCGAGGAAAGTCCAAACACCAGCGCATCGATGGTCCCTTTTGCTGACAGAACGTACGGCAGCATCGGCGTCTCTGTCTCCTGCTGCAAAATTGTCTGCTTGCTCACCAGGGCTATCTCCAAAAACGGCCCCAGCGCAAAGGAAAAGAGCAAGGCAGCCAGCGGATACGTCGTACTGCCAAACAGCAAGGTCATCGCAGCAGCCCCGCCAACACCTGCCAGCAGCCAGCGATACAGCTGGCGATTCATCTTGTCCGCGTACTTCAGCAGCAGCGTGCCCCCCAAAATGGAGCCGAGCAGGTAGCCTGCATTGATGTAGCCCCACCACTCTTCTCCTCGGCCCAACGCTTCCAGCACGTACGGCAACAAAATAGCCGCAATCCAGACCGCTCCCGAGACGCCCATGACGACATCCAGTGCGACGAGCTGCCGCAAGAGCGGCACATCGCGAATCGCTTTCCAGCCTGTCAGCCAATTTTCCTGCGGCGGTTCGACAACCGTCATGTCTGGAGCAGCTTTTTCCGGCTTGACCGCGAGCATTGCCAAAGATGCCAACACATAAGCCGCTACCGTTCCCCACAAAACCGCACTTGCTCCGAGGAACGCCACGAGCAGTCCACCCGCTGCCCAACCGGCAAAATGAACCGTCTGATCGGAAGTCGCAAGCAAGCCGTTCGCCCTGATCAGCTGCTCGCGTTCCACAAGCTGCGGCACCAACGCATTGCGTGCGGGATTGGCCCAGCCATCCATAAAGGCAATCAGCCCGCCCAATCCGAACAGCAGCCAGATCGCCTGACCGTTGGTGCCTGCTGTCCTGTCGACAAGCACAGCCGCTGCCGCAAGCAAGCACGTCTTCAGCGCTTGCGACAGCACCAGCATGGACGGAAGCGACAGTCTGCGAAAAAGCAACGGCGCTGTCAAGCCGCTGACCGATTGCGCCGACAAAATGACCACCGGAACAAACGCCGTGTACATGACAGAACCGGATACGGCGTAAATGACCGAAATGAACGCCACAATATAAAAAACATCCCCCAGATTGGCCAATGTCTGACCCGCCCAGAGGAATAGAAAACGTCTATGCCACACGATGCACAACCTCCTGTCGGTTCAGGACATATTTCCATCGCCCTGACGGAATATGCGATTATTCCTGCCGACCGATCATCACAATGGAGGTGCACCTCTTTTCATCCAATATGTTTTAGTCTATTCCAGAATCTGTAGATTGTACAGTTTTGTTGCGGAAAAAGCTGTAGTACACCCAGCCTGCATTGATGAACAAAAAAGCACTCGTCATAAAAAACACGCCGTTGATGCTTACGTAGCCAGCCATAAAACCGCCGATCATCGGCCCGAGCATGCTTCCGATGCTGACGAAGCTGTTGTTGTAACCGTAGACGCGACTGACCATATGAGATGGCGTGGCCCGCCGCAAAAGCGCATTGACTGACGGGAGCAAGCCTCCCAGCGACAAGCCGAGCAAAAACCTTAGCACGACCAGTTGCCACACGGTCCAGACAAGCCCCTGCGGAATAAACAGGATCGCTGCTCCAAGCAAGGCGAACAGCAGCACCTTTTGCGAGCCAAAGCGATCACCCAAGCGCCCGAGCTGCGGAGAAGCAAACACATTGGCAATCCCCATCGCCGCCTGGACGATTCCGGCCCACAGCGCGACTTTTGCTCCTTCTGATTGGACCAACTGCGATATGTAGATCGGCAATACAGGCACGATGCTGAACAAGGCAAACTGGATCATCACGGTTACAAAAAAGAGCGCCGGCAGCTCTTTGGACGAAAAGATCATTTGAAAATCTTCCTTCAGGCTGGACCGGTCCTTTTTTTCAGGTGGAACGAAGCTCTCTTTTACCGTAAACGTAATGACCAAAGTCGCCAGCAACAGCAGACTGCCTGTAATCAGGAAGATCATGCGAAAGCCGATTTGATTCGCCAGCACTCCGCCAAAAAGCGGTCCCATAATCGTCCCTGCCGTGATAAACGATTGCAAAAGCCCTTGCGCCCAGCCGATGCGCTCTTTCGGAACGGAAGAGGCAACCAGCGCCGTACTGGCCGGGATGATTCCTCCCACCAGTCCGTTGATCAGCCGCAGCGCCAACAGTTGCCACAAACTGCCTGCAAAGCCTGTCAACGCTACCGTGATCGACATGAAGTAGCCGGATCGCAAAATCATGATCTTGCGTCCGTGCTTGTCAGCCAAGTTCCCCCAAATGGGAGAAACGAGTCCGGCGGTCAAAAAATTGGCCCCGAAAATAATTCCCGCCCATGCTGTCACCTGATGCGGATCGTCAATTCCGAAATCTTGCTGAATGTACAGCGGCAAAAAAGGCATGATCATACTCATCGCCACCATGACGACAAACAGCGATCCGCATAACACGTATAGATTGCGGCGCCATATTTCCATCAGATTCCCTCCATTCCCCCTCGATCAATCCCCAAATCCTGGACGCTCCACAGGCCATAGTACACGCCTTTTTGTTCCAGCAACTCCTCATGCTTGCCCTGTTCCACAATTTGTCCCTCGCGCATGACGATGATTTTGTCTGCATGGGTGATCGTGGACAGGCGATGCGCCACAATGAGCGTCGTGCGCCCTCTGGTCAGGCGATTCAACGATTCCTGGATCATATGCTCCGACTCCAGATCGAGAGCAGAGGTCGCTTCATCCAAAATCAATATTCCCGGATCGCGCAAAAACACCCGGGCGATAGCGACCCGCTGCTTTTGTCCCCCCGACAGCTTCACGCCCCGCTCGCCCAGCTCTGTATCGTATCCTTCTGGCAGCTCGCTGATAAAATCGTGGGCATTGGCGGCGCGGGCAGCTTCCTGAACCATATGTTCATCCGCTTCCGGATTCCCCATCAAAATATTGGCTTTTGCCGATTCGCTAAACAAAATGTTGTCTTGCTGCACCAGTCCGATATGATAGCGCAAATTTTGCTGCTTCAAGTCGCGGACATCGACTCCATCGATGGTAATCCGCCCTTCCGTCACGTCCCAGAAGCGCGGCAAAAGGCTGATCAAAGACGATTTCCCGCCACCGGACATTCCGACGATGGCGACCGTCTCGCCAGGTTGAATCGTCAGATTGACGTCGCGCAAAACAAGCGGCCCTTCTTCCCGGTAACGAAACGATACATGCTCAAAGCGAATTTCTCCGCGAATGCGTCCCGTCGCCGGATCAACAGGCAGCTCGCGAGCGTTTGGACTATCCTCAATATCGTACGATTCATCCATGAACTCGAACATCCTGTCCATCGAGGCAATCGCTTGCGTCAGCACCGTGCTGGAGTTGACCAAGCGTCGCAACGGGGTATACAAGCGTTCCAAATACGCGTAAAAAGCCACCAGTGTCCCTACCCTCATGCTTCCGCCGATCACCTGGTAGCCTGCATAGGCGATCACGAGCAACGGCGCGATATCCGTGACGGTATTGACGACAGAAACCGTCCGGGCATTCCAGCGGGTATGCTCCAGCGCTTTGTCCAAAAACTGGTTGTTTTCCTTCGCGAAGCCTTTGCTTTCGTGACTTTCCAGAGCAAAGCTGCGGATCAGCGCCATCCCGTTCACTCGTTCATACAAATACCCCTGGAGCCGCGCCAAAGCGGCAGAGCGTTCCCGCGTCAGCTGTCTCAGTTTTTTGTAAAAAAATTTGACAGAGAGACTGTACAGCGGAAAAACGACGATCGCTACAAATGTCAGCTCCACATCCATGGAAAACATGATCAAAAGCGTCAGTACGATCGTAATCAGATCGAGCCACAGGTTCATCAAGCCTGTTTCCACGAAGCTTTTCGTCGATTCCACGTCGTTAATAACCCGGGAAATGACCTCACCCGTCTTCGTGTTGTTGTAGTAACGCATCGACAACCGCTGCAAATGGGCGTACAGCTGGTTGCGGATATCAAACAAAATGCGGCTGGACACCCACTGCGCGAAATATTGGCGGATATACTCGACAGGCGCCCGTACGACCGTAAACATCAAGAACGTCCCAAGCATCAGCCAAAACAATTGTGTCAGCTTATCCTCGCGGGGCATCGAGCTGGGGAGCAGGTCGTCAATGACGTATTTGATCAGGAGCGGCAAGGCAAGCGGAATGGAAAACTTGATGATACCTATCAATATAGTGCCCAAAATTTGTTTCCAATAGGGCATGACATATGCCAAATAGCGGCGTATGCTCAACCAGCATACCTCCTTCCCATAGCAAACTTGGCTGTACCCGATATGTTCAGGCACAGCCAAATTGGTACGATCTTCTTCGCCATTTCCAACTTTCTGACACTACAAGGAAATCCCTCCCCCGAATAACGGGAAAGGGATTATTCCTCATCGTCTCGCACTAAAAGATACCGCTCGTACCAGCGTTGCACGAAGCCGTTCTGAAAAGGGCCGCGGCGCGCGCTTACCCAATCCAGTACCTCTCGCAACGCAGTCTGTACCTTTTCCACGACAAACGGAGGGTAGTTCATCTGTTTGCTGTGCAACAGAAACTCCTCTTCATCGAGAATCGAATACGTCATGTCGGGAAACACCTTTACATCGAGATCATAGTCTATGTAGCTGAGCAGCTGTCCCTTCATGCTGAAGGGCGAACCAATGTTGCAATAATAGTAAATGCCGTCGTCGCGAATCATGGCAATGGTATTGAACCATTGGCCCCGACCAAATGTGCAAATGGCCGGTTCACGCGTACGCCACTCCCGCCCGTCTGCTTCTGTCACCTTGACCCGATCGTTTCCCCCAATCACCACCGCATCACTGGTATGAATCAACGTGGATTTGTCCCAAATGCGGTGCAGCGAATGATCATGTTTATAACTTTCAATGCGGATATTGGAGCCCGGAGTTGGTGACATGACTCTCCCCTTTCTTCTCTTCTCTTTTGAATGGGGACAAGCCTCCTTTAGGAAGAGAGCTTTTTGGAAAGTGTAACAAATTTTTGTACTTCGTAGCCAAGCGAAAGGTAAAACGGAAGGATTTCCGGATTTGCCTGATTGACCATGATCAGGACGTTATTGACGCCTCGCTGTTTGAAGCGCTTTTCGATGGCAGCCACGAGTTCGCGGCCGATACCGGAACCTTGCATCTCGGGAAGAACAGCCAGCCGGTAAAAATAGGCTCGTGCTCCGTCGATCGTGCCGACCACGACCCCAACAACTTTGCCGTCTTTTTCCGCAACCATAACCAAATCGCTGTCCCATGCCAACTGTTGGGCCAAATCGTTCAACGACACCGTGTCCGATTGGTCCAAGCCCGTCTGTTGCCAGATACTTGTGATAGCCGAATAGTCACCGAGTCGAAACGGACGAATCAGCATACGTTGCCTCCTTCGTAACCTTCTTCCTCTATTGTACAACACATGGACAACTTTGTCTTGTGTAGTGAGACGTCAAAGTCGCCAACTCCTTGTCACCGCTCCTAAAAATCAACTAGGTCAAAAGAGAGATACCGCCATCAACGATCAAGGTTTGTCCGCGCACCATCCAAGCCTTGTCGGAAACGAGGAACATCACGGCATTCGCCAGATCTTCCGGCTCGACAATCCGGCCTGCCGGCGTGCGTTCTGCGGAGCTGCCCAGCAGTTCTTCGCGGTTCGGGAAGTGTTTGAGCGCATCTGTATCCACAGCGCCGCCAGATACTGCGTTGACTACGATGTTATGCGGAGCAAGCTCCACTGCCAAATAGCGCGTAATCGCTTCTACAGCTGCTTTGGACACGCCGACTGCCGTATAGTTGTCCAAAACGCGAATCGAGCCGAGGCTGGACAGGCTGACGATCTTTCCGCCGTTGCCACCCTTGATCATTAGTTTTGCCGCTTCTTGCGCGCAGAACAACAAGGCTTTACTGTTAATTTCCATCGTCCAGTCCCAATGGCTTTCTTCCAGCTCCATCAGCGGGCGCAAAACCCCGGAAGCTGCATTGTTGATAAACACATCGAGACGGCCAAATTCCTGGTCAATCTCTGCGAACAGTTCCTTGATTTTTGCCACGTCGCCAACATTGGCTTTCACCAGGTGCACGCGCGCTCCTTTTGCTTCCAGCTCGGCTGCCGCTTCTCTCGCAGCAGTCCGGTTGCGCAAGTAGTTCAAAACCAGGTCGTACCCTTGCTCAGCCAGTTGCAATGCAATTGCTTTTCCGATACCGCGCGTTCCGCCGGTAACCAATGCTACTTTTTTTGTATTCATAATCAGAAATGCCTCCTACTCACCAACTATTAATAGCAGGTACTAATCAATCAAAATCACATTTTTCATTATACAACTCCCCTTCCGCTTTTGCTACCGGAAGCCAAAATCTCGTCTGACTCATTCCTCGCTGAAAAAGCCATACTAAGCACGCGCAAAAACAGAGGGCAGGCATAAGATCAAGGGAGGAATCAAACGATGTACATAGGACGCGACCTGTCCGAATTGACGATGGTCCCGCTTTCCCAGTGGGAAATCAACGAGCTTTTGTACTTTCACGATACCTTTTCCCAGCTCGCCGCATACTTGAGCGCAGAAGGGGCTTCCCTGCATATGAAGGTCATCCGCGAATTGGAATCACGCGGGCCAGTAGGCGGCGACAGCGGTGCCTGGGATCACGCCTCCAAACCTATTTACGATTGATGTTTGATGCTTGAAAAGGAACGGGCAATAGCAAAAAGCCCGGCGGCAAGAGAGCGAATCACTCCTGCGCCGGGCTTTTTCCCTATATCTTGAATTTGCCAATCTGATCTTGCAAATCTTCTGCCAACCGCTCCAACGACATCGCGGAAGAAGCGATCTCTTCCATCGAAGCCAGTTGTTCCTCGGCTGCTGCGGAAACGCTTTGCGTCCCATCGGAAGCTTGCATGGTGACATCGGAAATATGATTGATCAATTCGACCACCAGTTGCGTCTGTTCGGATATATCGTGCGACGCTTGCGAGACATGTTCGATTTTGTCCGCCACATCTTCCACCGCAGACTGGATTAGTTCAAATGACTTCCCGGCCTCATTCACTTTGCCGATTCCTTCGGTTACTTCGCGTTTGCTCTGCTCCATCACATCGACGGCATGGTCGGTCTCTTGCTGGATCGCTTTGATCAGATGGCTGATTTGCTCCGCCGAAGCAGATGACTGCTCAGCCAGCTTTCTTACTTCGTCAGCGACGACAGCGAATCCGCGACCAGACTCTCCGGCGCGTGCGGCTTCGATGGCTGCATTCAGCGCGAGCAAATTGGTCTGGTTGGCAATCGCCGTAATGACATCTACGATTTTGCCGATTTCCTGCGAGCGTACTCCCAGGCTGTCCACCACTTTTGCCAGACTGAGAATCGACTCGTTGGAAGCGTTCATTTGCTGAACCGCCGACTGTACGGAGCGATTGCCTTCTGCTGCGATGCTTGCTGTCTCTTTGGCTGTGTCGGACACCTCATGCGTATAGCTGGCAATCTGGGCGATTCGCTGCGACATCTGCCCGACTGCATCGGTGCTTTTTTGTGTATGCGATACTTGCTGTTCTGTTCCCGTCGCCATATCCTGCATCGTCGTGGCAATCTGCTCTGTCGCCTTGCTCGTCTGGTCAGCGCTTGCCGACAGCTCCTCTGCGGAGGCTGCGAGCTGCTGAACGGAATCATTCACAGAGAATAAGAGAGAGCGAAGCGATTCCGCCATATGGTTGAACGTTTTGGCCAAAACGCCCAACTCGTCGTCGCTTTTCACTTCCACCTGCTGGGTGACGTCTCCCTCGCTCATTTTTTTCGCGGCTGCTGTCAGTTGTTGCAACGGGCGAAGCAAGGAGCGCAAAATGCCAAACACAAGCCCTGCCCCAATCACAATCGTGATCGCAATTACCAGCATTGTCCGGTAAAAAATCGGGCTGGCCGCATCCGCTGCTTCCGTCCTGTACATGACGCCCATCAGCTTCCATCCCGATTGATCATTGGTGACAAAAGCTGCTTTGGCTTCCTTGTTCTCATCTGTGAAGTCAAACGTCCCTGCCGCTTTGGCGTACAGATCGCCAATCCAAGGCGCTGTCATGTCTGAGCCAGGTGTTCCTGTCGGATGGATCAACAGCTTGTGGTTGGCATCGAGGATGGTCATATAGCCATTCGTTCCGATTTTCGCCTGCTTCACCGTTTCGTTCAGGGCGGTCAGCTGAATATCGATCCCGAGCACGCCGGAGCGGTCAGGCAAAGCTTTGGCTACACCCACGATCACATTGCCCGTAAATGCGTCGATATACGGGTCGGTAATAATCGATTTGTCAGGCGTCTTCATCGCTGCTTGATACCACGGACGCTGGCGCGGATCATAGCCGTCGGGAAGCTTGGCGCCAGTCGCTGTCAGCATGTTCCCTGTTTCATCTCCGACGTACGCTTCCCCAATATCCGGGTGCAGCTTGAGGAAAGTTTGCAGCTTCTTATGCAGTTCGTCTCTCGCCTGATCCACCAGGTCAGCTTTTGTCAAATCGGACACGATGAATTGCAGGTCTCTGGATTGGGCTTCCATTGTACGGTCAATCAGCTCGTCCACCAAGCGCACATTTTCCGATGCTGTCGTCAGCAGTTGCTCTTCAAGACGATCCTTTGCGCTCTGGTACGAAAGCAGACCAAGAGCGAGTACAGGTATAATCAAAATAAGGGAGAACGAAGCAATCAGCTTGGCTCTGACAGTCAATCTTGGCATTTTCATCCGCATTTCCACACCTTTTCGCATAGTCTCGTTGTCAGATATACTTACCCATTATAGCAAGCATTTTAAACCAAAAATCGCCTGCAACTTTATTTTTTATTATATTTTATTATTTTCAGAATTAACTTTCTTTAGAATTTAGGTAAAAAGTGCTTTACAGCAAGAAAAAAATGCCATATTCTAAGGTTACGTTTTACACCACTACTACTCGAAGGAAGGAGGATGCAACATGATGATGAATGTATGGGATTTTGCATATGATTTCGCTGATCGTCTTATCGTTGCAAAAACTGCATATAGAAGCGCCTCCTGGTCCGACGAATTGTAGATGCATTCGTATCTTCAACATTCTCTTTCGTCAATTACCAGACCATGGGCGTAGTAGCTTGTGGTCTTTCCTTTTCTTCGTGCGCCCAAAAGACCGCAGGCATCAGCCCGTGGTCTTTTTCTTGGCGACAAACATCCAATTTTTACCAATGAGAGGAGGTGATTTGGTATGGTACTGAATTTCTTGTTTTTCACCATCAAGATCGAACGCAATCACGTTCAACCAGAACAACGCCTGGCTGCCTATGCACGCACGCGTTATTTGGAAGAACGCGCTGAGGCTCACGCCTTTGAAGCAGCCCAACACGTTAGCCGCATCTAATTTCGTCTTCGCATTCCAAACCAGGAGGGATTTCAATGAAAAATAAACAAAGACGTCAGATGATGAGATTTACAGGAGTCAAAGCGATAGATGGCGACTAACTGCACGATTTATCAGGGATGGGAGGTGGATTTTCATGCACATTCCAATGATTTTCTTCACGATTATTATCGAGAAGCGGAAATTGACCCCAGAACAGCGCGAGGCGCAATATTTGCAACAACAAGCAATCGCTGAGTGGGAACAACGGAAACATCAGATCGCAATGCAGTTTCCGGAATTTCTGTACAGATAATCGACAACGACAGTCCATGAAAATAACGAGACGGCCATTGCATGGTCGTCCGAATGAAAAAAGCTGCCGAGTTTATCTCGACAGCTTTTTGGCTTCCTGTCCTACTTGCTTTTTTGTCCGAGCAATTCCCTGATTTTGTGATGGGCCATCGGAAACGTGTACGTGTCCAGCTCACTCCAGGCCGCAAACCTGGCATGAGCGGGCAGCTTGTCTCCGTCAATCCAGTCACAGGACCAAACCTGCATATTCCACTGCAAATGCGAAAAGATGTGCTGCACGGCACCGAGCGGTTCCAGCACTTCGATATCGATTCCGAATCGTTCGCTGATTCCGCTGGCGAGCGCCTCTGCTTTGGCACTGTCTTTTTGCTGCTCCGTCTCCACCATGGGAAACTCCCACAGGCCAGCCAGCAGCCCTTGCTCCGGCCGTTTGTTAATCAGCACCTTGCCATCGCGAACCACGATTGCCACCTGCAAATCGACAGGGCGCGGAGGTTTTGCCTTCCCTTTGATCGGCAGTTCCTCCTGTACCCCTTCCTTGCGGGCCATGCAGTAATCGAACACAGGACAGGTCAAGCATTGCGGCGAGCGCGGCACACAGACCATCGCGCCCAGCTCCATCAAAGCCTGGGTGAAATCACCTGCTCGCCCTTCCGGAATGACTTGGCGCACGAGATGCTCAATCTTGATCCGGGTGGCGGGCTTGGCAATATCATCCGACAGGTACAGCAAGCGGGAAAAGACGCGCATGACGTTTCCGTCGACAGCCGGCTCCGGCTTTCCGTAGGCAATGCTTAAAATCGCACCCGCTGTATACGGCCCCACGCCTTTCAGCGTGGCGATCTCTTCAGGCGTGTCAGGCACGACGCCGCCATAGCGAACGGTTACCTCGCGAGCAGCAGCCTGCAAATTGCGAGCGCGGGAGTAATAACCAAGTCCTTCCCACGCTTTGAGCACTTCTTCTTCTGGTGCATTTGCCAAATCCGACACCGTCGGAAATTTCTCCATGAAATTCGCATAATAAGGTTTAACGGTTTCTACCCGCGTCTGCTGAAGCATGATTTCCGACACCCAGACACGATACGGGTCACGGTTGATCCGCCACGGCAAATCCCGCTTTTGCGAGTCGTACCAGGCCAACAAATCCTGGGCGAAACCGAACACATGAAACTCTTCGGGAAGAGTGTACTGCAAGCTGTTGTCTTTTTTTCTTGCCATGTCTTTCTTGTCTGCTCCTTTTATTTTGGATACTCGGCGGGGCGAAACGCCCAGACGTGCAGCTTGGCCGCTCCGCCCGTTATACAGTCGCAAAACTGCTGATCCGCCAAACGGTGTGCTTTGATTTGTTCATATTCGTGTACAGTGGAAACGTCAAAAGTTTCCACAAACAATCCCGGCTGATCAAGCCCCTCGAAGGAGCGATATTCGCGTGCTCCCCATGCTGCAAGCCGCGAAGCCATGGATGCAAGCAGTCGCAAAGCCTGCTCCCGTTTTTCCGGTTGCAGCTTGTATTCGATAAAGACAGTTAACATACGACTTGTCCCTCCTTGATCTATTCATCATACCCTTTTTGCAAAAGCGGGAACAAGCTCACAATTTTTTTCAGCAGAGGGGGGAATTATGTCATCTCTCACGCTATAATAAACATAACAACAGCCTGGAAGAAAAGGAGGAAGACAACGATTCCATGGATACAGCCACTCACTTTGCCATGGGCTTCGGATTGGCCGGGCTCGCCTACCTCGATCCTGTCGTAGCTTCTTCTCCATCGCTTGCAGCCGCCGTGATGATTGGTACGGTCATCGGCTCGCAAGCACCTGATCTGGATGGGTTGGTTCGCCTTCGCGGCACTGCGGCCTACATTCGCAATCATCGAGGCGTTTCCCACTCTGTACCTGCCCTGTTTCTCTGGTCGGGAGCCATTTTTGTTCTCATACAGGCCCTGATGCCGCAAGCCTCCTGGCTCCATTTGCTGGGCTGGATCTTTTTGGCCGTCTGCCTGCACGTTTTTGTCGACTTGTTCAATTCCTATGGCACAAAGGGTTTGTATCCGTTTCGCGATAAGTGGGTTGCCCTGAACGCCATTTTCATTTTTGATCCGTTCATTTTTGCCGCTCATCTCGTCGGCTTCATGCTCTGGGCAGCGGGCGCGCACCCTGGCCGATCCTTTTTGCTGATTTACCTGGTGATTGCGGGCTACTACTATTGGCGCTGCCAGGTGCAAAAGCGGACGACAGAGCAAGTTCGCGCGCGAATCGGCAAGCCGGGCATGTACACGATCATTCCTACCCTGTCCTGGACATTTTGGACTTTTGTTGCCAAAACGGAGCAGCACTGGTATGTAGGCGAGGTGAACTCCGGCGATGTCAGTATTTTGGACACATTTGCCATCAAACCCGAGAGCGAAGTCGTTGCCGCTGCCAAACAAGATTCCAAGGTGCAATCGTTCCTCGCCTTCACCCACCACGTCCACGTGGAAACAAAGGAACAGCCCTTCGGCTATGAAGTCAAATGGATCGACTTGCGCTATCGCTCCCGCTTCCAAGGAAAAAGCCATTACATGTTCGTCGCCGTTGTCCATCTCGATCCTCAACTGAACATCCGCGATTCCTTCGTCGGCTGGATTCACCGCGGGGAAGAGCAGCTTGCCAAGAAACTCGATTCCAAGCGACAGCTGGGATAATCGCCCATCGCACAGCAACTGAATACTGAATCAAAACCGCTCTTGAGAATGGAGCGGTTTTTTTATATCTGAATCTGACCTGCTCGATTAAGCCTAAACTGCACCTTTTTCCCAAGTCAAAAACCGACTACGATCAGGCTACATCGAAAAACAGAACTGTCTGACTGGGGGATTACCAATGATACCTATCCGCTATTCCAAACGCACCATTACTGATCAGGAGCAGATCGCTTCGTTTTTGCACACAGCAAAAGTCGGCCACCTCGGAATGTCCAACGAGCGCGAGCCGTATATCATTCCGCTCAATTTTGCCTGGTGGAACGGCTGTATTTACTTTCACGGCGCAGACTCTGGGCGAAAGATCGAGATGATCAACGAAAACAACCGCGTCTGTTTCAGCGTTTGCGAAGAGCACGGCACGATCGCTTCGCCTGTTCCGGCGCATATTGATACCGCTTATATGAGCGTGTTTTTGTCGGGTACGATCGAGCGCGTGCAGGAGCCGGCTGAAATGCGCGATGCGATGCAAGCGATGATCGACAAATACGTGCCAGGCTACTTTTCCGATCCGCTGCCTTTGCAGCACGTGCTGAAGTATCGCTCGTCCATGGGCAGCGTAACCGCTATTTTTCGCATCACCCCGGATACGCTCACGGCCAAAGGCAATCCAGGCTCGGAAGAAAATCAATTTTATCCGGGTAAAAAAGTAGAAATGGATGTGTAACAAAAACGACACGCCCCTTCCTTGGGAACGTGTCGTTTTCATTCGTCTGTCCGCAACGTATTTAGCGGTTGTACGGGGCAAACATGCCTGTCGAGATGGCGATGCGGTTCCAGCTGTTGATCGTGTTGATCGCCATGATCATCGCCGTGTACTGATTCTCGTCGAAATGCTCTCTTACTTGCTGGTAAAGGGCGTCGGGAACGCCGTCTTTCGTAATCAGCGTCACTGCCTCGGTCAAGGCGAGAGCCGCACGCTCGGCATCCGTATAAACAGCGGACTCGCGCCAAACGCTGAGCAAATAAATGCGTTGCTCTGTCTCGCCGAGTTTGCGCGCGTCTTGCGTATGCATATCCATGCAAAAGGCGCATCCGTTTATTTGCGACGCACGAATTTTGATCAACTCGATCAGCTTTTTGTCGAGGCCGCTTTCGTTCACGAATTTTTCCAGTTGCAGCATGGCTTGGTACGCTTGCGGGTTCGCCTGGCGATAGTTGAATCTTGTTTGCATGTTCATCTTTCCTCTCCACTCGAATGTGATCTTTCAACCTCAAAGACGAGTGGCTTTCCGTTTTTGTGACCGATTGGAAAAATTACTTTTGCAAATGCGCCAATTTGTCCGGATTGACGACCATAAACAGTCGCTCGATCCGGTCTTCCGCTTGATTCAGGCTGATTTGAAGCGTCATTTTCACTTGGCCTTCGGAAATGACGACGATGCCATCCTGGCCGTTGATGGAGCGAATCTCCATGTGCGAATGATCCGCCCAGCGCGGCCAGACACCTTTCCAGAACGAGGCCACGCGGCGATTGGTGAAAATCGGGCGCAGCGCAGCCCTGGCTTTTCCACCCCCGTCGCTGACAAGCACAGCATCCTGTGTCAAAAGCTGTACCAATGCACTCGCGTCTGCTTTGGAAATCGCATGCATCAGCTGTTCAATCAGCTTTTTGGCTGGGGCGGGTACTGCTGTGACTTGCAAGCCTGGCTCTTTCAGCCTTTGCTGTGCGCGGCTGTACAGCTTGCGGCAGCTCGCCTCTGTTTTTTCCAGCAGGTCAGCGATCGTTCGGTACTCAAAGTCGAGGGCTGCGCGCAGCACGTAGACGGCCCGCTCCGCCGGAGACAGCCGATCGAGCAAGACAAGCAAGCTGTAGGATACGTGTTCCTGCGCGATCACGGTTCGCAACGGGTCATTCTCGCCGCCGTCGTCAAACAGCGGTTCGGGCAGCCATTCTCCTACGTACTGTTCGCGTTTCCAGCGCGCTGATTTCAACGTGTCCAGGCAACGGTTTGTCACGGCTTTGCACAAATAGCTTTTGACGTGTTGAATATCGTTGATGTCAACGCCCGCAAGCGCAACAAACGTTTCCTGGACAATGTCCTCGGCCTCCGCGACAGAGCCTGTCATCTGGTAGGCGAGGGTAAACAGCAATCCTTTGTATTGGAGATAAACTTCTGCGATCCCCACGCTCATTATTTGGCTTCACCAAACTGCCAAATCGTATGGCTCAGGCTGCCGTAACGAAAACTCATGTGCAGTCGCTTGGCGGTGCGCTCGTCATCTGCTGCTCCCATCACGTAAAGGAGCGGCACAAAATGTTCGCTGCCATAGGCAGGAACCGCTTTTTCCGCGTGCGGTGCAAGCTCGCGATAACGGGCCAAATCGTCCACTTTCCATCCGCTCAAGGACTGATGCAGCCATTCTTCAAACTCCAAGGCCCACTCGAAAGCGCGTCCTTGCGTTTCACGCATGTCGATGTATGAAAAGTTATGAACGGTTCCACCCGAGCCAATAATCAGGACGTCTTTTTCCCGCAGCGGGCTGAGCGCTTTGCCGATCATGTATTGCTGCGCAACAGTCAGATTCGGGTTGACGGACAGGGCAACTACCGGAATATCCGCGTCCGGGAAAATATGGCGCAAAACTACCCAATGCCCATGATCCAGGCCTCTTGTCGTATTTACCGTGACAGGCACGCCTGCATCACGCAGCAGTTGAACCGTCTCATCGGCAATCTGTTGGTCGCCTTTTGCCGGATATTGAATTTCGTACAGTTCTTGCGGAAACCCGCCGAAATCGTGGATGGTCGGGAATGTCTCCATCGTGCCGACCATCTGGTCAAATGCTTCCCAGTGGGCAGAAAACATGACGATAGCGCGCGGACGGCGCGGAAGCAGGCTGGAAATCTGATGCATGGCTTGTGTATAGGAATTGTTTTCGATAGCAAGCAGCGGAGCGCCATGTGCAACGAAAAAGGATGGCATCATGAGAAACACTCTCCTCTATAGTTTTTAAATAAGGTTACTTTTAGTAAGTATTATAACTAATATTTGTTCTCATGGCTATCCTTTGCGGAAAATAAGTTTTCTTGCTTACTTGATTCTGCGATTCTGCAGCCGTTCGGGGCAGATGGCTTGAATTGGCTCGTGTTATGGACAGCTTACACTTTTCCGGCGAATGATAAAAGCTTGCTCGGAGTGATGCTTTGTAGTCTGCTTCATCGATACTTTAGGCGTGGCGAGGAAAGAGACGAATCGCTGTAGCTTCTTGGGATACCCCCTGTGGGTTTAGACTGCACGGCTCCGGGGAAAAAGCGAAACCACGTCAAAAGCAGTAGTTCACAGAAGCAGGAGCACGTTGATGCTTAAAACCGTGTTTCGCTTTTTCCTCGCAGCCTCGGTCGGTATCCCAAAGAGCTTTCGCGGATTTCGTCTCTTTCCTCGTCAGCGGCTGGGTGTGGTCGGCGCGAGTTTTAAAGAAAATGCTAAAGGCTGAATACATAAAAGTTGGCTTGGGTAGCGATTTGCAGTTTGCTTCATCGGTACTTCAGGCGTGGCGAGGCTGGTTAAGGGGTGATGGAGGGTTTCAAAAAAAGACATAGAAACAATGATTAAGATTCTTCTTGAAGACGGTTGCTTCATGCCACCAGTTCGGGGAAAGCTTGCTCACTTCCTGCCCTGGATTTCCCGCCCTTGAGCAACCTCCAAAAAACAATATCCGACCAAAGCGTACCGTTGGCCGAGGAAACAGGAGAAACAAGCGAAAGGGCTTTGGGACTCCTTCCGAGGCGGAGGCGAAAAAGGAAAACACGCTTTTAAGCGGCAACGTGCGTTCACTTCTTCGATCTCGCTGCTTTTGACGCGGTTTTCCTTTTTCGCCGGAGACGGAACCCAAAATAAAAAGCTTGCCGCCCACAATCGAGCAACAAGCTTTTATCATTGCAAAAAACAAGCTTACTTCGCAGCAGCAAAACGCTTGCTTACTTCATCCCAGTTCACTACGTTCCAGAACGCGCCGATGTAGTCAGGGCGTTTGTTTTGGTAGCGCAGGTAGTAAGCATGCTCCCATACGTCCAGGCCGAGGATAGGTGTTTTGCCTTCCATGATCGGGCTGTCTTGGTTAGGAGTGGAAGAGATCGCTACTTTGCCGCCTTCAGCAGTCAGCCAAGCCCAGCCGGAACCGAAGCGAGTAGTTGCTGCTTTTGCAAATTCAGCTTTGAAGTTGTCGAAGCTGCCGAAAGCCGCGTTGATTGCGTCAGCCAGTTCACCAGTTGGTGCGCCGCCGCCGTTCGGGCTCAGGATTTCCCAGAAAAGAGTGTGGTTAGCATGTCCACCGCCATTGTTGCGTACAGCTGTGCGGATGGATTCAGGCAGAGCGTCCAGGTTGCTGATCAGCTCTTCCACGCTTTTTTCTTGCAAGTCTGCATGAGCTTCCAAAGCTGCATTCAGGTTGTTAACGTAAGTAGCATGGTGGCGTCCGTGGTGGATTTCCATGGTTTGCGCGTCGATATGAGGCTCCAGTGCGTCATGTGCATAAGGCAATGCTGGAAGTTGATGTGCCATTATAACATTCCTCCTCAAAAATATGTATGGTTCAAGCTACGAGCTTATTATACTACAAGACAACCACTTTTACAACAAATCAGTATGCAAAGTATATTAATCTATCAGCCATTTTCAGAGATTTCCAGCTTGCATTCAAAAAAGAGAGTGCTAGACTTGTTTTATTGCATACATACTTAGAAAATCAGGTGATCATGAATGGAACTGGACTTATTAACGGTAGTGTTTCTCGCTTTCTTCGGATTCGTCGCAGCCTTCATCGACAGTACAGTTGGCGGCGGCGGATTGATTTCCTTGCCGGCTTTGCTCGGCCTGGGCATGCCTCCCTATCTCGCGCTCGGCACGAACAAGCTCGCCGGCACGATTTCCTCGGCAACCAGCTCATTCACTTTTATCCGCTCGGGAAAATACGACAAGAAGCTGATGCTCATTCTCTTCCCCGTCTCGCTCGTCGGTGCCTTTTTCGGAGCCAAGACGGTGTTGTTCGTTCCCCAGGAAATGTTGAAAGTATTGGTCATCGTCATGATGGCGCTGATTTTCGTCTACACCTTGTTCAATAAACGGTTCGGTCAAGACTCCAACTACAAAGGGATGACCAAGTTTACGCTTGGGCTAGGCATTCCTTTTACTTTTTTGATCGGTTTCTACGACGGCTTCTTCGGCCCGGGAACGGGTTCTTTTTTCGTGTTTTTGATGGTACTTCTGTTCGGTTATGACTTCGTAATTGCAGCAGGCAACGGCCGGATCTTGAATTTGGCCAGCAACCTCTCCGCGCTGTTTGTTTTCCTCGTAGAAGGCAAGGTCATTTTCCTGACAGGTCTGGTCATGGGGATTGCGATGCTGCTCGGTGCCAGCATCGGTGCGAAAGTCGCCATCAAAACCGGCGTTCGCTACGTCCGCCCGCTGTTTTTGATCGTCTCGATCACCTTGATTACGAAAATGATTTACGAGCTGATTTTTACCCCCTAACAACAAGACGACCAGCCGGATGATCGCACAGGTGATCCGGCTGTTTTTTTTTACGAGGCAAAAAATAAAAAGCCTGGCCAAAGCCAAGCTCCCCCTACTCGTCTTTTCCTTTTCGTTGCTTCATGCGCAATATGATGCCGTCGATGAGAAGACCTATGCCCGCTCCATAAAAAGGGGCTGCGAATCGGGTCCCTTCCCCCATAGGCAGATCTTTCAAATACACGATCAATACACCCACAATAAAACCGATCATCGTGTAGCGTAGACGGGTCGGTCCCATAACGACACCCCCTTCGCACTACTTCCCGAATTTATTTGGCATTTTCATATTTTTCATCGTGCGGCTCATTTGCTTCAGCTGTTTTTGGTTGAGATTCATTCCCATAGAACGGGCCATGGCTTGCAGCTGTTTGTCGTCCATCTGCATGTTGGACATCTGTTTTTTCAAATAATAAGTGCCTCCGGCAAAACCGCCCACGAGGCCGAGTAACAATGTAACGATCGGGATTACCCAGTTGTACCAAGCCATCAATACATTACCATCCTCTATGCGTAATTAAGAACTCTTTCATTGTACCATAGATGGGCTTTCTGTACATTGCAACGCGCGAAAATGATGAGACTGCCCCAAGCCATGTCGGCCTTTCCAAGCATATTCTAAGAACAAGAGGTGATGCATAAATGGCTCCTATCCTGATTGTGGACGCCGGGCACGGGGGAGTCGATCCTGGCGGCGGAAACAATGCGCAGTTTCTTGAAAAGAATATGACCTTGCAAATTTCCTTGTACCAGTTCAACCGCTTCAAGGAACTGAACATTCCGGTCGCGATGACGCGGACCAGCGATACTACGCTTTCAAGCGATGCACGGACTGCCCTGGTGCGAAACAGCGGCGCCCGTTACTGCATCTCCAACCATATCAATGCAGGGGGCGGCAGAGGCTCTGAAGTCATTTACTCGATTTATGGGTCAGCCGTATTTCCCCGCATGATCCAGGAAGAGCTTGAAGCAGAGGGAATGCCGAACCGCCGGATTTTCACCCGTACGCTCCCCAACAACCCGAACCGCGACTACTACTACATGCACAGGGAAACAGGAAGCGTGGAGACGGTCATTATTGAGTACGGCTTTGCAGACAATCCACTGGACGCAGATACGCTCGCCAAGGACTGGAAAAAACTCGCCGAGGGGGTTGTCCGCGCTTTTTGCGAATATGCCAAACTGCCCTACCGCCCTCCAGTAGCTCCTACTCCTACACCTACTCCCGCGCCAACACCGACGCCCACACCTGCGCCTACTCCCACCCCGACGCCTGCGCCTACCGCTTCCCCCAATCCCGGAGATGGAGGTGGAGGAACAGTGCCCGACTGGAAACAGGAAGGGATCGACTGGATGTTTGACCAAGGCTTGTTGACCAACGAAGACTGGCGCAATCAAGCTGACAAGCCTTTGCCGCTTTGGGCCGAGGCCATCATATTGAAGCGCCTGTATGAGCAATTGAAAAAATAAGATTTGGAGGTAGTGCCCCGTGGGCTTCGATCTCGGTTTAATCATCGCCTTTGCCCTGGCCGGAACCGCTACCTTGTCCGATGTGCTTCGCATCCCGAAAAAGCTGCGCAGTTGGGTAGCCGTTGTCTTGATTGTCGGGCTGTACATGGCCAATCAATGGCTGTACTATCCCGGATTTGACTGGAAAACAGCGCTAATGGAAGGCGTAACAGCGGGCTTGGCCAGTGTAGGCATTCACTCTTCCGCCAAAAACACGATCGAGCAAGTAAGCAACAGCAAAAACAAGAAAACCGATTCTCAATCTGCCGTATAACGCGTCAGCGGCGTATCCGACAGACCTGAATAATTTTTTCTCGCCGGCACACTCAATACATCGTCCTCCGGGAAGCGATAGGCGGTCAGCATTCCGCCGAAAACGCAGCCCTGGTCGATATTGATTGTGCCGTTTTTGCGTTTCGGCTCCGGGTGCGGATCGTGTCCCCAGACGATCGTCGGACTTGAGACTCTGCGTTCTTTTGCCCACTCTCTGCGAATAGGGCGGCCATCCGGACCAGTCCCGGCCACATCGCCGTATCGACAAAACGTATGCACCGCAGGAGATTCCATGCCAATATAGTCATCCCTGATCCCGGCGTGAACAGCTACAGCAGCCAGCTTGTCATGACGGCGGATCATCATGTGCGACGGCGAGGAAAAAAGCAGCCGCCGACTTTGCTCCCGCAGCAAAGAAGCTTTTTTCGGCCCAAATTCATGCTGATAAAGCTTCAGCTCCTCTTCCACTTTTTCGTCGCCGTGCGCCAAGGTCACCGGCCTGCCATCCAGCCAGCGGGCGATCTTCCAGCCGTGATTGCTGTCTACCATCTCTGCCAGCCCAGCCGTGACGTGGAGGTGGAAAAATTGCAACATCCTGATCGAATGCGGTCCGCGGCTTGTTATATCTCCGAGGGAAAGGAGCTTTCGGCCCTTTGGATGTCGGTAGGCACCGTCTTTGCTTTGCTCGTACCCGAGCCGCTGGATCAGCTCCATAAACTCGTCGTAACAGCCGTGAACGTCTCCGATGATATCCACGCCGTTGTCGGCCGAAAGCACCTTGGAGCGTGTCTGAGGTTTATGCCTCATAGCGCGTTCCCTCCTTTCCCAATCTGTTACTTACTATCTTTACCATAACGGCAAAAAAAACTCAAAAAAGCCCCTCATCATGAGGAGCTTTTTTACGGCAAAATCAACCGAGATCGTGCGTATGAACATAAATCGCCGCCTGCGTCCGGTCCTCTACATTCAACTTGGCAAGAATGTTGCTGACGTGCGTTTTGACCGTTTTGATGCCGATAATCAGCTCATCGGCGATTTCCTGATTCGACTTGCCCTGACCGATCAGCTTCAGCACTTCCAGCTCACGCGGTGTCAGCTGTTCGTGCGGATGCGATTCCTGGCCGTGCCGGAAACGGGCCATGATTTTCCCTGCCACTCGCGACTCCAGTACAGGTTCTCCGGCCGCTGCCGAACGGATGGCCTTCGCGATCTCCGCCGCCCGCGAAGTTTTCAGCAAGTAGCTGAAAGCCCCCGCTTCAATAACCGGATATACCTTCTCGTCATCAATGAAGCTGGTGAGAACGATGACCTTGCTGGCCGGACATGCTTCGCGAATGCGTCTGGTCGCTTCCACGCCACCAATGCCTTCCATGACCAAATCCATGAGGACAACATCCGGCCGCAGCTCGACAGCCATCCGCACACCTTCTTCACCACTGCCCGCTTCTGCCACAACCTCGATATCATCCTCTGTTGACAGGTAAGCCGCCAGTCCCATCCGTACCATCTCATGATCATCTACCAGTAATACGCGAATCACAGCATTTTCACCCTTCCCGTTCCGGCTGTAGCATCAGGGGAATCCGCACCTCTATTTGCGTTCCCTTGCCGACCGCTGAATAAATCTCCATCGAGCCTCCTACTTCTGCCACGCGCTCCTGCATACTGCGCAGTCCGTATGACGTCATCTTTTCCCCATCCGGGTCAAAGCCGACACCATCATCTGTCACCCGCAATCGCACCTGCTCCTGCAAAGTGAACAGCTTGACCGCGATCAGGCTGGCCTTGGCGTGTCGCAGCGTATTGGACAAAGACTCTTGCAAAATGCGAAACAAGTGGTCTTCGATGCCGCTTGGCAGCCCTTCGACGTCTTCAATCTCCCACGTCAGTTCCATTGTATTTTTACGAGTCAGCTCTTCTAAAAGTTCCATCATCGCTTCTTTCAGCGATTTGTTTTGCAGCGTGGCCGGGCGCAGATGCAACAGTAACGCCCTCATCTCAGCCTGAGCCGCTGCTGCCATCTCCTCGACCAGCTCGATTTGCTGGGCTGCCCGTTGCGGATTTTTCTCCACCAGCCGCTTCATCGCCGCTGTCGTCATCGCGATGGCAAACAACTGCTGACTGACTGCATCATGCAGTTCCCTTGCCAAACGCTGGCGCTCCTCTGTCACGGCTGCCTGTTTGACTTGCTCCGCCAAAGCAGCGTTATGGTTGGAAAGTCGCTGCAAAGACGCGACCTGCTCCTCCCACTGCGAAGCCAGGCGGTTCAGCTGCCACCCCAGTTCGCCGACCTCGTCGACGCCCAGATCGGGCACACGGTATGACAGCATTCCCCGTCCCAGCTTCATGGCTGCTTCCCACAGCACGCCAAGCCGTTTTTTCAACAAATTCCCGAAGATATAGGAAATAATCAGGGCAACCAGCACACCGACAGGAAGCGATATGACAAAAGCGACTAGCTGGACCAACCCGTCAGGCTGTGTGGGCAAGGCCAAGCCCAAGTAATCCTGCATCCACAAGACGACTCTCGGGTCACTGATCAGCCTGCTGTATGCGCGATGAACCTCCGGCATGTCTTTCCAGGAAAAATAGAGCCAAAAAAAGCAAACAAACGAAACCGTAACTGCACTTGCGGCGAGCAGGACGCCGTAGCGCACATATTGCCACTGAATACTCGCTAATCGCTGTCGACGCATCCGCCAGTACCTCCTAGATGTACTTGACTTTTATATCGCCGACAAGCAGCGAGATATGCAAATTCACTTTTTGAGCCGCCTCCTCGTATTGCTCGGAACGAATCATCACACTCCGGTTGATCCCTCCCTGGCGGTGGCTCAATACTTCCAGGTCGCCCAGACTCAGCTCGGCGTTCACAGAAACCGGAAGATCGACAGGGACATAAACGGTGACATCCCCTACCCATCCTTCCACAATAAGAGCGGCCTCGTCCTGCATCAAAACCGCGCGGGACAGATCAATCACCACATCCCCGATCCCGTGCCATACATGCAAGGTGCTCAACTCAAAACGCCCGGAAGTCAGATGATAATCGCCAATCAACGAACTGCGAGAATCTTTGGGCAAAATTCGTTCACGCCCAGTTTCCTCTTCCTTCTCAAGCAGCTTGCTGCGGGAAGGCTTCCACTTGCTCAAGCTGTCCAGCCATTGTGCAGCGTCATGCCGAATGCCGTTGTGTGTATGAACAGGCTGATCCTCGCTAGTCATAGCCGGACCAGAAGGCTCTTCCCGTTGTTCCGGAAACGGGGGAAAAGAAGCTCGGTTCCCGCCCCCTCTCGTTTTGCCGCGAATCAATCGGAAGCCAAAATAAATCAACAGGATGGGAACTGCCAGTTGGAACAAGTCATCCACACCGATACCGAACCACATGTCCAGAGCAATAATGATTCCCAAACTGAACAGAATGCCGCCGCCAATCCGTTTGTTCTGACCCCAGAGGCGAACGCCGAAGTAGACGAGCACCATCGGCCACAGATCAAACAGACCGAACGAAATGATATGCAAACTGTCTAATAAAAGGCCGATGCCTGTCAAAATGATCAGGACGCCAGCCAACATTGTGTGCAAGCGGGACAGTTTCACAAAAGTCTCCTCTCTTACGCCCCATGCCGATCTTTTTCACTTTGTCTGTTTCGACACGTATAAATGAATGCAGGTGGGATATTCAGCAAGGTGAAGTCTGTCTCTACCCAAGGAAAACGCGCCTGCAGCTCAGCCTGGAGTTGTAGCGAATATTGGAATGTAATGAACAGGCCGCCTGGTTTTAATACGTTTTGTACTTCATCCAGAATGGCTGCTCGCAACTCTTGTGGGAAATTGGCAAACGGCAGGCCGGAAATGATGACATCTGCCTTGCCAAGCTCCATCTCCTGCAAATATTGTCCGAGTCTCGTCGCTTCCTCCCTGACAGGAAGATCAGGAAAGCGTGATTGAAGGATGGATCGAAACTGGCTGTCACGCTCCACAAGCACATAGTCGGTATCCGGATTGATATTTTGATAAATGGTTTGGGTAAAAGCTCCTGTGCCAGGTCCCAGCTCCAGAATAACATCCGTTGAAGCCCAATTGACGCTGCTCAACATTCGCTCACATAAAAACCGCGAACTCGGGATCACGCTGCCGACACGCCCAGGCTCAGCGATGAACCTTCGCAAAAAGACCATGAAGTCTGCCAAGAATCGTACCTCCTAGGGGAAAAGCAGCCTGCTATACAGGCTGCCTGATTGACACACTCTATTCTACAACCAATCCCCCAGTTCCTGTCCAATCAAGATTGTTCCGGCTGGGCGGACACTGGTTTTTTCTGTTGAAGCGATGCCTTGATGTTTGCCAGTTCTGTATCCAGATCGTCTTTTTCCAACTCAGAAAGCGCGTTCTCCCAAGCGAGGTTTGTCTGGCGCCATTGACCGCTCATTTGCGCTTCGGCTTCCATGCGCAGCACTTTTTCCTCCATGCGAGCAAAGCCGCGGCCTGCGGACTGATTTCCGATTCCCACTACGGCATGATTCACTTGCTTTTGTGTACGAGCTACCTGTGCCCGAGCCATCAGCGTGAATTTTTTCGCACGCATTTTATAGAACTCTTCCTTCAGCTCAGCCAGCTTCTCGCGCATTTGCGTAGCTGCCTCGGATGCTGCCAAGTACAGTGTCTCATACTCTGCTGCACGCGCTTCGTATTGCTTTTTGTCTGCAAGTGCACGGCGAGCAAGTTCATCTTCCCCTTCTGTCAGAGCGAGCTTCACTTGACGATCGCGTTTGTCGATCAGTGTGTTCGCTTCATCCAGTTGTTGGCGGAATTTCTTTTCCAGTGCTACCTGACGAGCGACAGCCACTTCGACTTGTCCGATTTCCACTTCCATATCTCGCATGTATTGATTCAGCATGACTACCGGATCTTCCATCGAATCCAAAGCGTCATTCACCGAAGCTACTGTCAGGTCACGCAAACGTTTAAAAATACTCATGTTTATTTCCTCCTCATCATATCACATCGTGTTATTTCATCCAAAAGCTCTCGCGACTTGAGCAACTCTATGGCTGGCGACGGGTCACATCTTTTTCCCAGGCGTCCAGCGCGTCTTCTTTCAATACTTTTTGGGCCCACTGACGCTCCCAGGCAGGTGGCGCTTCTTTGGGGACATGACTGGGGCGCAGTAAGCGATACCCCAGATAAATCACACCAATGGCCAGTAAGCCGTGGAACAGCAGATGGAGCTTGCCAATCAGCATCAGGAACCCGAAGAGGAAGATCACGATTCCCCAGAAACGCGAACCGGATTGTCCCATAATCTTTCGAGCGCCGTACAGCATGATGACCCCGGGAATCAAAAGCCCGATCAGGTCACCGAAGTCGATTCCGATTTGATCCAGCAGAACCAACCCGCCGATTAGCAAGAGAACCAGCCCGAGCAAAACCTTTCCAGACCGTTCACTCATTGCTCGCTTACCTCCTATTCTCTTGTGCATGTGGTGCTTGCTAACTTATGCCCTTATTGTAGCCCCCCGGATAGGCTTTCCATAACGGGCGTGCGGTTGGTTTTTCCCTCCGTCCTTGGACGGAGAGCACTTCCTGCCATAATCGGACGAGCCTGTTTTCGCCCCATTCCAACCGCTCTTGCAATGTCGAAACAAAACGTTACACCTTTAGACAGGATTTTGTGACAAAAATATGAACAAGCAGTCAAAAAAAAGGAAAAATCGGACAAGCAGCGAATCTTCGTAGAGTGCGTGTAAAAAAACATCGAAAAATAGCCGAATTCCGCATGTCGGAAACGGGGGAACCAGTTTTTTGGGGTGAATAGTTGCGTTAGGCAACTTAGGGCGTCCTTTCGACCGAACCCTTCAGCTAACTTCGTAGGCTCACGAAAGGAGCAGTTTCTTTTGCGCAAGGTGGTACTATCTTTATTTATGGCTGGATTGCTTGCTATGGGAGCGGGCGCTGCACATGCGGCGGAGAACACGACACTCGAAGAGGTTGTCGATGATCTGTACGGCGTTCCTTACAAATCTTCAGGCACATCCAAAAAAGGCTTCGACTGCTCCGGTTTCACACGCTACGTATTTGACGCGTTAGGTGTAGACCTGCCGCACAATTCTGCCTCTCAATATGAGTACGGTACAGAAGTTGCACGGAAAGACTTGCAACCAGGAGATCTTGTGTTCTTTAATACAAACGGACGAAGCATCTCTCACGTGGGCATCTACATCGGGGACGGCACATTCGTGCATTCGGAATCCGGCCGCGGAGTCGTCAACACCAAGTTGAACGACCCGTACTACTGGAGCAAGCGTTTTGTTGGTGCCAAGCGCATCAGCTCGCCTGTTCTGGAAGCAAAGGCGGACACTCCGAAAAAGGAAAACGCGGTGCAAGCTGCATCGTTGCCGGAAAATCAACCAAAAAAGAAGTAGTTCGGCAAAAACATAAGAGCCAGGGACAATCGTCTCTGGCTTTTTCTGACGAAATTTAGTACCAGGTCTAAATAGGTGCCCTTACTTATAAGGAAATAAGCATGAATGAAGGGATACTTGTTCCTATTCTGTGAAAGCATGTTATGATAGACAAGGCTGATTCTTTTTTGCCATGACACTTGTTCACTTATTAATAGAAGTAACTGGGGGTAATTCCGGTGAAAGATCACATTTTAATCGTTGACGACAATCAGGAGATTATTGAACTGCTTGAAGATATTTTGGAAAACGAAGGCTTTCAGGTCTCCTCTGCGGAAAATGGCGAGGATGCACTTGCCCTGCTCAGCCAGGGAGAGCGGCCTAATCTCATTCTGCTCGATATCATGATGCCTAACATGAGCGGCTACGAGCTGTGCTCGCAAATCCGTCGCGAATGGGACTTGCCTATTTTGTTTCTCAGCGCCAAAAGCAAGGCCGTAGACAAAGTAGTCGGTTTTGAAATCGGGGCCGATGATTACATTACGAAGCCGTTTGACACGGAAGAACTGCTCGCCCGCATACGCGCCCATCTGCGCCGCTACGAGCGCATCCGCAAGCATACCGAGGAGCAGCCGGAAAAAGACGCCTCCGGTTCCCCGATCACGGTTTTGAAGTTCAAGGATTTGGAAATCCATAAAGAAACGTATTCCGTCTACGTCAACAACCAAAAGATCGAGTTGTCCACGAAAGAGTTTCAACTGCTGACTTTTCTCGCTGAAAATGCGGGTATCGTCTTCACGCGGGAACAAATTTACGACCGCGTCTGGGGCTATGGCTACGGCTCGCTCAATACGGTGACGGTACACATCAAAAACTTGCGCGAGAAGCTGGAAACAGAGCGGCAATTCATCAAAACTCAGTGGGGGACGGGCTACGTATTCATCGGGGAGAAGCTTTAGATGAGCCTCCGCAAAAAACTGTTTCTTTCTTTTATCGCGTTGATTACGCTCAACATCCTGCTGTTCAAGTTCGTTTTTCAGGACATCATCATCGACCAGTTGAAAAACGACCGTCACAACCAGTACCAGGCAGAAAAGGATGCGGCAGAAAAGGTCCGGGTCAACCAACTGCTGCGCTCCAGCAACTTCAAGGACCCGATCGAGCGCCAGGAGCTGGAGAAGCAGTTGCCAGAAGACGTCATGTACCGGATGGTCGTGAAGGACGCGAGCGGCAACACGATTTACCACAGGCCGTCAAAAGCCTACTCCTTGAAGCTGTCCCTCCCTTCCACCACGAAAAGCGATCTGAAAGTCGTGGCAGAATACCATTTTCAGCAAGAGCCTCCCCGTGAAGGCGAGATTGTCATCTATTTCTACACGGACGATTACGACATTATGGGCACAACCGGAGTCTCGATGATGCTCTGGTTTATTTACGGAAGCCTCGTGCTGGTCGGCTTGCTGTTGCTCACTCTGTTCGTCCGCTGGATTTTGCGTCCGGTTAGCGAACTGGCCCGTGTCACGCAGGAAATTCGCGAAGGCAAGCGGCTGGTGACGTTTACGTATCGCTCCCATGACGAGTTCGGACAGCTGTTTCGCTACTTTGGCGACATGGTCGATGAGCTGCGTTTTTCCGAAGAACGGCAATCGGAGATGATCGCTTCGATCGCCCACGATTTCCGCACGCCGCTGACTACGATCAAAGGGTACGCCTCCTATATCGGCTCTGGCCGCGTCACGGATTTGATGCGCATCCAGAAGCAAATGGGCAAGATCGAAGTCAAGACGAGCGATCTGGAAAAGCTGCTGGACGAGCTGCAAGACTTTACCGTGCAAAGCACAGAGGTGCGGCTCAACATTAGCCGCATTCACGTAAAAGGCTTTTTGAAGGGAATTATCGAGGACTACCTGGCGCGGGTGAAAGAAGCCGGATTGACTTTTCACTGGAAACTGCGCGTCTCCAATGAGCTGCACATCGAGGCCGATGAAACCAAGCTGCGCCGCGTCATGGAAAACTTGATCAACAATGCGATTCACTACAACAAACCGAATGGCTCGATTTTGATTACATGCGATCAGCGGGAAGGTCACGTGCTGTTCTCCGTGATCGACAAAGGGGAAGGAATTGCTGCCGAAGATTTGCCGAAAGTCTTCAACAAGTTTTACCGCGCGGAGAAATCCCGCAACCGCAACAACGGCGGCACAGGGCTCGGACTGACGATCTGCCAGAGCATCGTGCGCCGCCATGGCGGAGAACTCACGGTAAACAGCGAACAGGGAATAGGAAGCAGCTTCTCCTTCACCATTCCCTTTTTCCACGGATAGTTTATTTAGATTTATTGTCAGTTAATTTATTCTTTATATTTCTCTGTTAAAGTATTTCTTGTAAGCATGTTGCTTTCAGTGATAAATAACCCCCAGTTCGGTATCTGACACATCACGGCGAAACCGTAGTGAAAAGATGCCTCTTTTTTTTGCCTTAATCCCGTTTTTCCAGGCGCATGGGCAGTCCGTTTTTCGGACGCAGCGTAACCAGCGGCTCTGGCTCCACTACCTGTCCAGGCTCGGCAAGCCGCAAGCGATATCGCTGCGCAATCGTCGCAAGCAACAATGCCGCTTCCATCAGGGCGAAGTTGTTTCCGATACAAACCCTTGGCCCGCCCCCAAACGGAAAGTAGGCATACGCAGGGTTGCGTTTCAGCAAGTCGCTGGCGAACCGCTCCGGGATAAACTCATCCGGCTTGTCGTAATACCGTTCCAGACGGTGCATGACAAACTGGCTCATCATCAGCGTCTCCCCCGGCTGATAGGTGTGTTCCCCGATCTTCACTTCTTCGACAACTTCCCGATTGATCGTCCAGGCGGCTGGATACAGTCTCAATGTTTCCGAAACGATAAGGCTCGTATAGGTCAGTTTGGGCAAATCCTCCACCGTAGGCAGTCTGCCTTCCAGCACCGTTGCCAGTTCTTCATGCAGCTTCTGCTCGACGTGCGGATGCGTAGCGAGCAAATAAAACACCCACGACATCGTGTTGGCAGTCGTCTCGTGACCTGCCACGAAAATCGTCATGACTTCGTCTCTTACTTGCTCGTCCGTCATGCCTTGACCGTCGTCCTCGTCTCTCGCAGCGAGCAGCATTCCCAACAAATCGTCTTGCTGAGCTTCCGGATTTTTTCGCCTTGATTCGATCAAAGAATAGATCGCTTCGTCAAGCGTCTCATTCGATTCCAAAAATTGTCGATTGCTTCTTGTCGGAACCGACAGCGGAATGTCGATAAAGGAAGCGGCTTTATTCGCCACATATTTCAGTCCGACGTCGATAGCATGGCCAATTTTGTCAGCGCCCTCCTTGATGCTTTTGCCAAACATCGTCTCCGTAATGATCGCCAACGTTACTTTCATCATGTCGTTGTGAATGTCGCGGACTTCTCCCATCTTCCAATCGTCCATCAGCTCGACCGCATGTCTCACCATCACCTGACCGTATCCGGCGATGCGCTCCCGATGAAAAGCCGGCTGCATCAGGCGTCTTTGCCGCAAATGCTTTTTGCCTTCACTGGTCAAAATCCCGTCGCCCACTACAGCTTTGGCGATCTGCAAGCCTTTGCCCTTCTTGAAGTGATCTTGCTTGGTAACGAGCACTTCTTTGATCTGATCGGGATTGGTCAGCAAGTAAACATGGCGCTTCGGACCAAAGCGAAAATGAACGACCTCGCCATGCTCGGCGACTGCTTCGCGGATGAACTGGAGCGGGTTTTTGCGAAAAGCGAGCAAGTTCCCGGAAATCGGCAAACCTCTTGGTCCTGTGATTGTCACACCCATCTGAATCCCCCTCATGTGCTTTGGCTAGGTTATGGATAGTATCCGGCACGAAAAGGAGTTTATGCGAAAAAAAGCCACCCGAAGCAATCAGGTGGCAAATCAGGTATAGCTATTAGCGTGTAACAGGCTGCTCCGTACGCAGCAGACGAAAAGCGATCAGCCGCTCCCGCACCTTGATCCCGATCACGGCGGCGAGTACAGCTTTGATCACGCCTACAACCAAAAACGGCGTAGCGCCGAACGCAACCGCTTTGTCCCAAGGGATATCCAGAACGAATTTGAGCTGGACGGTTCCAAAAGCGAGTGTCACGAACATGCCGATCACGTTGGCAATAACGGCGCTTTTCAGAGTGAAGCCCATCTTTTCCAAATACCAGCCCGTCACAAAAGCAGTCGCGATGAATCCGAAAATGTATCCGCCAGTCTTGCCGACCAATACTTGCACGCCACCGCTCGCTTCCGTAAAGACAGGCAGGCCGACTGCTCCGAGCAGTACGTAAATCAAAAGCGCAAGTGTGCCGTAGCGGCTGCCCAGAATCGTCGCCGTCAAACCGACAGCCAGCGTCTGTGCCGTGATCGGAATGAGCGGCAAAGGAATCGTCACCTGCGACAGCACCGCTGTGACAGCAGCAAAAATGGCGGACAACAGGAGCCATCTCAAACGTTCGTTTCTCATGCGTAGTATCCTCCAATGTTAACTAAAAATATAATAAGGTTAACAAAATGATAATACGCACGAAGAAAAATGTAAATCCCCTATGTTTGATCGACATGTCGTTGCAGACCCGCAAGCGATTGAATCGTGTGCTCGATCAGCTCGCGCAGGTCGTCAATGTTGCCTTCGTCGATCTTGCGGTGAAAATCCAGGGTGATGTGGTTCGTTACTACCGTTGGCGGCCATTCGATCCGATGCTCCGGCAGTTTGGCGGACAGTGTTTGCGTAATGTAGGGGCGCTGACCCCAGATTTCATTGAGCAGCGTGGTGATTTTGTTCGCTTCGCTCGGGATGTCGTCCGGATTTGGCAGCTGCAAATGAAAATGAATGCAGATCGTGCAGCCGACATGCTCCACGAGCGGCTGTTCCAGCTGTTCCGAGGCGATGTCGCCGAGGCTCGTGCGCAACTGCATTTGCGCCCGCACGGCTTTTTCGCCTGCCGCCTGTTCGGCCAGCTTGAACTCAATCTGGAACAGCCGCTGGAAAGTAGCCATATCCATGACATCTGATCGTCCGGTAATGGTGATCGCTCCGTCAAAATCGCGGTCGTACACCGCTCCTTCCAGTACCACCCGGATGTTGTCAAAGATGAGTGGATGAAACACGAAGCATCCTCCTTTCCTTTTCCTAGCTTGATTGATATATCCTCGAACGGCTCTTCGTATCTAGCATGCCTGCTTTCTTGCGCTTTTGCAAGCGAGAGACGACTTCGCCATAGCGAAAAGCAACCCGGGAATGTTACCATGGAAAGGAACCAACGTCAGAGGTGACCCACATGTTTCTCATTGGAATTTTAGTCGTCGTTGCGATTTTCGGTGAACTCTTTCACAGATTAAACCCTTGGAAAAAGCCCGAGCCGGCCTATGACGAGCTGGTCGCCCAAATCAAAACAACTGATTGGTACAGAGAGCTTGCCAGCGACGAGGCTTGCCGCCGTGTGCTGGAGAACGATCCGCACGTCCAAGCCTATTATGCCAGCACTTACGAAGCCCAGCGCCTTTTGACACAGGAGGGCTTTCAACTGGGCCTGATCGACTACGTCAAGGAACAGGCCGCCAGCACCTCGCCCAAATCGCACTGAACGGCAAAGCGCCGCTGCCAGGAGAGCAGCGGTTTTTTTGTATGCAATTTTAACGAAACGTTGGGAGTGGCAGGCAAGAAAAAGCCATTGCCTGAGCAGTCCTGCCTGTCCTTTACTTGTCTTTGATTAAGAGGAATTTAATGACAATCGAGACAAAAAGCTTTCTTGAAAAGAAAAAGGTATACCTCCCTGGCTGCCGCCTCGTGGTATACCTGTTCTATCCTGTATTCATCTGCTTACCGTTTTTGGTGGTAGTGCTTGTAAGCATCGAAGGATGCCTCTTCTTGGCAAGTGAAGCACTCGTTTGCGTACGATTCAGCCTGTTCGTTGATGGTTTGGCCGCAAGCAGCGCAGCATTTTGCTTCGAGATTTCGGTAAAAAGAAGTGATTGGCGTCATAATTTTTAACCCCCCGTGTGTTGTTATCTGTATTGTATTACAACAGCACCTGTTTTATAAAAGTTTGTTATAATACATTATGACGCTTTATCTTCATCTCTCGCGCAAATGCTCCCGCTTGCTTCATTTTTCGCTGTATTCATACATTTTTGCAAATTCAGCTTCTGTTGTAACACAATCGCCTTAGATCAACAGGTTGAACAAATACGGATCGTTGGTAATCTCCACATAGCGGATGCCGTGTTGTTTCATCCGGCTGATCAGAGGCTGGTAGTCCTCCTGGCACTTCATTTCAATCCCGACGAGCGCCGGACCGTTATCCTTGTTGTTCTTCTTCGTGTACTCAAAGCGCGTGATGTCATCGTGCGGGCCGAGCACCTTTTCCATAAACTCGCGCAAAGCTCCGGCGCGCTGCGGGAAATTAATGACGAAATAATGCTTCAGCCCCTCATGCAGCAAAGAACGCTCTTTGATCTCCTGCATCCGGTCGATGTCGTTGTTTCCTCCGCTAATGATACAGACCACATTTTTCCCCCTGATTTGGTCCCGGTAGTAATCAAGGGCGGCAATCGACAAGGCACCGGCAGGCTCTACCACGATCGCACTGCTGTTATACAACTCCAAAATCGTCGTGCATACTTTGCCCTCCGGCACCAGCACAACATCATTCAACACATCGCGGCAAATGCTCATAGTCAGTTGTCCCACCTGCTTGACTGCGGCTCCATCCACGAACTTGTCGATTTCATCGAGCGTCACGACGTCATCTCGCTCCAACGCCGCTTTCATCGACGCCGCTCCCGCAGGCTCCACTCCGATGATTTGCGTATTCGGGCTGATTCCTTTTACATATGTGCCTACCCCGGCAGCCAGACCACCGCCACCGATGCTCATGAACACAAAATCCGCAGGCTCTTCCAAATCGTTCATGATCTCCAGCCCCACTGTTCCTTGTCCAGCCACTACCAGCGGATCGTCAAACGGATGGACAAACGTCCGGTCTTCCTGAATGCAATATTTCATCGCTTCTGCGAACGAGTCGTCAAATGTATCCCCGATCAGCACAACCTCCACGTAGGAGCCGCCGAACCGTTTGACCTGGGACACTTTTTGCCGCGGCGTTGTTGTCGGCATAAAAATCGTGCCGAGGATTTGCAGATGCTGGCAAGAGTAAGCTACCCCTTGCGCGTGGTTGCCCGCACTCGCGCATACAACGCCGCGCTCCCGCTCCTGCAAAGACAAGCTCCGCATAAAATGATAGGCTCCGCGAATTTTAAAAGAACGGACGACCTGCAAATCTTCCCGCTTCAAATACACGTTGCAGCCATAGCGCTCAGACAGGACATTATTTTTTTGCAGCGGCGTCTTCTCGACAACATCTTTTAACCCGTGGTTGGCAACCACAATCTCTTCCACTCTCACTATAGACATATCTCTCTTGCTCCTCCCAAACGTTGGTTGTCTCTTTTTTCACTTGCCCAGTCAAAAGAAAAGCCTTCACCTCGCCAGCGTCGCTTGTATGCGCACGGCTGGCTGAGGCGAAGGCATCGCGGTACCACTCAGCTTCTCTGTCTTCCTCACGAAAAACAGACTTAATAGAAGTTCCACGATGGGAACCCCCGTCCGGGTAACGGAGACGAATCCGTTGTCCTCTACTTGCAGCTTTTTGCGACTGCGTTCTAGGGCACTGCTCCAAGGTGATTTTCAAAACAGGCTGGGCGTCCGTTCTTTCAGCACGGGGAACGGCTCTCTGCACGCTGCTCTCTGCTCCTACTCTTCCTTTTCTACGCAACTGATAACAAACTATTCAAATTATTAGTTACAAATTATAATGCGAGTCTGTTTTCTTGTCAAACAAAACCGATATTCCATTTGGTCTGTCTGCATGCAAAAAGAAGGAGAAAGCCCGCTTGCGAGTGGCTCTCTCCTTCTTTTTGGTGGGTCGCAAATTTATACCGCTTCGTAAATCGCTTCGTAGCGCTTGCCGATTTCTTCATCAGTCAAGCCAGCTTCACGCAGGCGTCCAATCAGTGCATTTGCCCAGATTTCTGTGCGTTGCGCCATTTTTGCGTATTTTTTCGCTTCCTTCACTTTGCGCTTGGAGCGATCTTCACCGTTCGATTTGAGATTGTCCAAGATAAACAGCATGCGCATGCTATCTTCCTCGTTCAACTCTTTCCAGTTGTCGTTCAAAAACGCGACTACTTGTTTGTAGTACCCGTCAAACTCATCGAAGGAAATCTCGGTATCCATGTTGAGATACTCTTTCATTTTGTCGAATAGCTCTTGCATCTAGCGTCACAACTCCCTCAGTATTCTCCGCCCCATTATAACAAAAACAAGCCTGCACAGGAAGTTGCCATTATTTGTGAACATATCGGCAGATCCGATCTGCGCCCTCCCCATGCAACAAGTCCGGGAATGGACTATAATGAGGAGATACTGAAATGCCCTGAGGAGAACAAAATGACTACATCGAAAAAGGAACAAGAAACAAGCATACGCGTCGGCCAGCAAATGACGCTCACCATAAAAAGCCTGGGGATCAACGGCGAAGGAATCGGTTATTTCAAAAGAAAGATCGTATTCGTAGAAGGAGCGCTCCCAGGAGAGGTCGTGCACGCAGAAGTGACGGAAGCGCGGGAAAAATTCGCGACAGCCCGGCTGCTTCGCGTGGTGGAAAAATCAAAAGATCGCGCCACTCCCCCCTGTCCGGTGTACAAGGAATGCGGCGGATGCAGCTTGCAGCATCTGGACTATGCGGCACAGCTTGCAAGCAAGCAGGAAATCGTCATCGAGTCGCTGCGCAAGTACGCCCGCCTGCCTGAACCGCCTGTCGCCCCGACTATCGGAATGGACAATCCGTGGTCGTACCGCAACAAGGCACAATTCCAGGTCGGCAAGCAAAACGGGAAGCTCATCGCCGGACTGTACCAGACAGGCAGCCACAAGCTCGTCGATCTGGAAGGCTGTCTGGTGCAACATGAGGCGACGACGAAGATCGTGCAAGCCGCTAAAAAAATCATCGAAGAGCTGGGCATCCCTGTGTACGACGAAAGAAAGCGAACAGGCGTCATCCGCACGCTCGTGGCGAGGGTCGCTTTTGCCACAGGCGAGACGCAGTTGACGCTCGTAACGGCCACAAAAGAAATTCCCCGCGTCAAAGAGCTGCTCCTGGAGCTGCGCACCCGCCTGCCCGAGCTGGTCAGCATCGCGCAAAACGTGAACGCGCAAAAAACATCGCTTGTCTTCGGCGACCAGACGCTCTCCCTGTGGGGCAGACCTTCTATCGCGGAAAAGCTCGGGGAACTGTCGTTTGATTTGTCCGCCCGCGCCTTTTTCCAACTGAATCCGGAGCAGACGCAAAAGCTGTACGATCAGGTCAAAAAGGCGGCTGCCTTGACGGGCAAGGAACTGGTGCTCGATCTGTACTGCGGCACCGGAACGATCGGCCTCTGGCTCGCCCCGCACGCGCGCGAGGTGCGCGGCATCGAGCTGATCCCGGAAGCCGTAGAAGACGCCAACCGCAACGCCGTGCGCAACCAGGCCACAAACGCAAGCTTCCACGTAGGCCGCGCCGAGGTGCTCATGCCGAAATGGGCCAAGCAAGGCACGCGCCCGGACGTCGTCGTAGTCGACCCGCCCCGTACCGGGCTGGATGACGCGCTGATCCGCTCTTTGCTGGACGTGCGGCCGAAGAAGATCGTGTACGTGTCCTGCAACCCATCGACGCTGGCGAAGGACATTGCGAGGCTGATGCAGCGGTATGAGTTGAAAAGCGTGCAGCCGGTGGATATGTTTCCGCATACGGCGCATGTGGAGTGCTGTGTGTCGCTCGTGAAAAAGCATTGATTCGAAAGCCACATTTACCTAAAAACAGAGCACGTTTCTGAATGTTGACAAATCATTCTTGTTCTTTCTCTCTGTATTCTTTTAACGAGGTTACTTTATATTATAAGTTAAGTTTCTTTGCAAGAATAAAATTCAAGCGGTATTCATTATTTCCATGAGCCACGGCTGACGGAGGGAAATGAGATGAAAGAGAGTAGCATCGAATCGATGCTTCAGTATTCGAGACCCGAGGCGATCCGCTGGTTGGAGAAAGAGATCGAGCATTACAGCAGGGAAGACTTGAGCCGCGGGCAATGGCCAGAACCGGAATTCGACGAGATGAAAAGAAATTGGGCAATCGATTTACTTCTGCTTCGATGGCTCCAGCATTCCGTCGTTTCGGACGACCCGCGCCATCGCCTTGAACTAGAACGCCTGCTTGAAGATTATAATCGACGACACCCGGCAGCGGATTTGCAATTGGATTCGCTTCTTACTCATGGAGCGGTACGAGTTGTCTGGGACTCCTTTAGTGTGCCGCGTAGTATCATTTTCACCCGGGGACATTCCGGTGGCAATTATTCACATTTGGCGGATTTTCTTAAGCAGCTTTCTAAAGTACGGTATTCCGATGAATGCACATTGATTCTACTAGATCCGGAATCAAGTTTGAAAGCACACCGTTCCTATTATAGGCAGACGCCGGATCTCACATGGTTTGAGGAGCAAGAGATTCTGATCCCTCATCAAGGGAGTTACGCGCTGAACGGCAGGTCGGGCCTAATTCACTATTTCGGCGTGTTTCTCTTATCCCGTATGTGGGAAGAAAAGGTAGCGGGTCCCGCAGACTGCGATGAGAGACTGAATTGGTGGATCCGTTATGTCGAATCGATTGATTTTTCCGGGGCTTTGCTGAAGAACCTCTCCCAGCAAAGCCGAGAAGAGTTGCTGGACGCGTCCGTCAATCGACTTCTGCAAGAAGATGATTTGATCGGGTGGGAGAACGAACGAAACAAATGGGTGAGCGAGAGGTTAGACGATTATTCCGATCCTCGCTGGCACGAATATGTTGGCCATCTCTCCCTTCCAGAGGGTGAAATCGATAAACTCTTCTGGCACAAAAGTTCGGACGAGGCGGCTATTACCATGCACGATCCCCGCCAACCTCTGAGCATGCTGTTCCATTGGATCGTGGACGGGGAGTCGATCGGGGGCTTCGGCTCGGATCGTCCCAAAATGCGCGGGTTGCTCACCCACATAGAAAACCGCCCTTTTTTTTATTACCAGCTGAGTCATATTCCTCCTGTGGCGATTCCCGCAATCCTCACCGACCCGGATTTGGCGTCAATCGGAATGGTGCTCTTAGCTAAGTGGGAACCGCACGACCCAAGACATGGGTATTCCAGGGGGACGGAAAATGAAACCCGGCTTGCAGAGCTGCGTATCTGGTCCGACGCACTGCCTTATTTCTTCCACTCCATCCGCATGCTGTATCAGCAGCCTGATCAAGCGGCTCGAATCCTCGAACAAGTGTTGACCTGGTTTGAAAGCGAGATACGGAGGCAAAGCCCTGTTTTGCACCATCGGGCACCGGAAGTAAAGCGCAAGCTCGAGTCGAAACGCGAAGTTTTGAAAGATAGGCTGCAACGGCAATTCGTGAATCGGGACCCTTGGTCCTGGGATGCGGCCATTCTCACGCATTGGACGGATATCCTGCTCGTCAAGACGAAAAAACTGATGTTCCTTTGGCCCATCCTTCCATACCCCAATTGCTATGGCTGGGTCAATTGAGCATGTTGGGTGCTCCAGTTGAGAACGTGGATGAAATCATGAGCCGACTGATCCGCTATTATAACGAAGCCTACCTAACATGCCGTGACGAATGGGCTTGGATCACAAAAATCGATGGCATAATGAGGGATGAAGGATGGCTGTCCGTTTTGCGATGGGCCGCAGTTCAGGCTGATAACGGCAATTCGGAACATTTCGTTGAATTGTTGCAGCCGTTCTCTGTGGAGTTACTTGCAGCTCAGCAACCTCAAACCGATGAAGATAAATACAAATGGAACCGATCCGTAAGCACTGCGATCTCCGTCCATCTGGACCGCTTGACCCAATGGATGCGAACGGCGAACGAAGCGTTGGACGAAAGACGCGCCCAAGAAGTTCATAACGCTTTTGCCAAAATGCTTGTGGAAGGGATAAAGCGGCATCATGGTGTTGTATTCAATCCCTTCAGCCGCTCTCTCGGTGATAACGTGGTCTTTTTCAGTCAGCCTGCGGACGTCGTGAGTTCGGTGGGAGAAGCCCTGAATTCTCTGCCGGACAAGTTGCGGGAATCGACGTTGAGCGAACTGATCGAAGCCGGGAGTAATATGGGATTGTTGGCCAAGCTATATAACCATTTAGGGAGAGATCGGGACAAGCGCCTTGTTATGGAAGCAATCCGCGAGTTGAAGGATGAGACCGGGGCGGAAGACTACCCATGGATCAACCAAATCCAGGTGAAGGTCATTGAACTTCTTAATACGAGAAACCCGGAATTGGCCGAGATCGCGCAGAAACATCTCGATCGAATGTATAACTTCATGGAGCGGAGAGGGCGAAGGCCGGAAGATGACTGGGTGCTTCGGGAGCAGCTCCGGGTATATCTGATTAAGAGAGAGTACGAGAAGATCCGGTCTTACGATCCAAGCGGCGAAGATTCCGAGGCAAGACGTGACCTCATACGCTATTACCATGCATTATCACTTTTGGATTCGGATCCCCCGACCATAGACACCGCAATCGGGATTCTTCGCGGGTTACTGAAGAAGTATCCATTGAATGTCTCCTATATGGTTAATTTGTATTATGCCTGCGTTTTGGCGACCATTCACGCATATGAAAATGACACTGAATCTTACCCCAGCAGGATTGAAGAAGCGGATAAGGTTTTAGCGGATTTTCAGGGTTTGCCGGAAAAGATTGCTGAGTCCTACTTTTCCTACGTGCAGACCACCCGATTGATGTTCTACCGGGCCGTTCGAGATTCCAGGCGCTTCTGGCAGATATATTACCCGCTTGCAGAGCAAGACAAATATTCTCTCCCCATCGGAATATATGCCGTACTGATGTATATGGAAGAGAAAAGGTGGGAGTATGCCGCCCAGGTTTTGGAGGATTTGAGGGATCGGCATGGGCATTTCGAGCAATATGATCAGCTAAAAGAGGATATTAAGTCGCAAGAAATTATTGAGACGGCAGCCACTCCTAAAGTGGAACCTATGTTGGACCTTAATCAATGGCATTCCATCGGACAAGCGTTTCGAAATCTGGGTCACTTGTCGCCAGAAGATCAAGTCAACGCCATGAAACTTGGGACCGGCGTCCGTCTGGAAGAATTCATTCTGGAAAACGTGCTGGACGTCTGCCGTGAAGTACAGAAGTATTCTCCCAGCATTACTCCTTCCGCGGAAAAGCAGGCCGAGGAAGACCGCTACACGGATTTGTTCGTGTTGCTGTTCAATCAGAGGATGATGGGCTTGAACTGGACGGCGTTTTCTCAATCCCGAGGCGGCTATACCGGAAAGCCGATGAGCGACCGAGGCGGGATAGGGGAACGAGATATCGTCATTCAGAACGGAAGTCGCAAGGAGTTGATGCTAATCGAGGCATTGAATTTATCAACTGCCGATAAGAATAGCATCGAGGAACATTCCCTGAAAATTTTCGGTTACGATATCACCCGGAACTACTCCTATTTGGTCCTTGTTTGGGGATTTAGCGATAATCCGGATCGGACCTGGACACGTTACCGGGAAATTATCCGTTCCCGGTCCGATGGTCCATTTTCCGTTATGGAATCTGGAGATGCGGTGGAGTTTTATCCGCGGGTTAGTTTCCAAGGTGTGAGGGCCTTTTGTTCGATTCATAATACCGACATGGAGGGCATGCGGGCAAAGGTCGTGCATCTGTATGTTGATATTAAGGCAGCGATGCTGAAAGAGATTGCCAGGAAGGCGCGTGAGTGAGACAACATCAAAAAGAATGGTTTGGACGGTTGGTATTAACGGCGACCAACATGATCAACGTCAGCCAGTTGAAAAAGCTTCCGATGTTACGCTACTCACCCGACACATGTGGAGAGTGTGACGTTGCTTACATTGAAATAAACTACATAACAAGGCCAAAACATTTGATATTTAGCCTTGTTTTTCTGTAAGGTTCTATAAGAACCAAAAAGTAAATAACCACATTCCGCTTCTATTCAGTAAATCTTAATCATCGTCTGGAAAGTCTTCGTTAGTTGGACAAGCTTTAAGTTCGCCTTTAAAGCTTCCCTCACTAATTCGTTTAGTTGAAATAGATTAGCACTCCATAAATATTTATATAATTATTAAAGGCAATTAGTCCGATAAAAAGTATGAATGACTATTATTAACTAGAAAACTGAAAGGACATTATAATGCTATTGAAAAAGATACAGATTGGATCTGAAAATAATTTTAATGAATTCCCATTAGAAATAGAATTAGAGGGCTCTCAATATTTCTTGACAAAGGATGTAACGGGCTACAAATTATTGTCTACCACATGCCCTCATGCAGGTGGGAAAGTCGTGCACCAAGACTCGTGCTTCAATTGTCCGATACATGGTTGGAAATTTGATTACTCCGGTGAGTCCATTAATGTACCTAGTCAAAAGTTAGGTCATTATAATGTCTTCGTTGAAAATGGCGTGCTTTTCGCTGAAATTCCACAGCCCATAATCACCAATAGACCAAAACAAAACACTTCATTAGAACATGACTTAATCGTAAGGCTTCATTCTCATGCCTGTCTGGAGTTCACGTATAATGATTTCTCGTTGCTTACCGACCCTTGGCTAGTAGGACCTGCTTTTTTAGGAGCATGGCTTCAATATCCTAGTCCGATTGTAGACGCAAATGCATTAACGCCATCTGCAATATGGATTTCACACGAGCACTCCGATCACTTTCATGAACCAACTCTAAAATATTTCAATAGAAAAACACCAATATATTTCCCGGATTTTCCAAATAAAAGACTAGAAGAGAAGCTAACACAATTAGGTTTCCTAAACATCTATCCGATGCAGTTTGGGAGGACCTATCAGATAGGCACTCATTACAAAATTACGTGCTTCGAACCTTCCAGTCTATGGAACGATGCGATCCTGCTAATTGAGATCGATGGATTCAGGGTTCTGAACCTTAATGATGCTGGACTGAATCCGAGGATTGCCCAATATATTGGACCGGTTGACGTTGTAGCTTCCGGATTTTCGCCAGGAGCATCGGGATATCCTTTGACATGGACACATTTGGATGAGGCAAAGAAAGACCAAATATTAGAGAACTCAAGGCTTGGCTTGTTAAAAATGCTTACACAAGCTGTCGATCTTTACGGAGCCAAATCACTCATCCCTTTTGCATCACATTTTAATCTGTGGCATCCAACTCATCGAAATTATGTAAAAAAGTTGAGAAAAAATACTGTGATGGATGTTGTTGAAGCTTTTAAAGATACTGCAATCAATGTCATAGATTTATTGCCTGGTGATTATTGGAATGTAAAGGAAAATAATGTGACTTATGCTAAACGAGACCGTTCTAAATTATATGATCAGGCAGAAGTTTTGGCTTATTTAGATAAAACATATCGTGATGACCACTTTTTAGAACATCATCCGAATGATTATTCTATTTCAACGACAGAAGTAGAAGACTATTTTATGCTTTTAAATAAAACGAGTGAGATTGCTTACTGTGAGGACCTAAGAATATGCGTTAAAGTAACGAATATTGAATCTAATCAACACTGTTTTGAAGTTTATTTAGAAATCGAAAAAGGAATTTTAAAAATTCTAAGATCAGAGAGACAATATGTAAACTTAACGATTGAACTTCCAGCAAACATATTGAAGAAAATTATCGCTGAGAATTTATCATGGGATGAGGCTCATATTGGGTATTGGTGCAAATTTAGTCGAAATCCAGACATTTACCACGCTGGTTTTTGGCGTTTGTTGCAAACCCCCTATCTTCGCAAAAGCCCGCAAATATGGAAGAGCTTTCATCCCCGAACGATTACAGGGGATACGGTGATCGCAGATGTATTGGAGTTTTACGGGGATGATGCGGATAGAATCCTTCGGCGATATGGCTTATATTGTTTGGGGTGCCATCATTCTACTAGCGAGTCTATTTCAATAGGAGCAAGAAATCACGGACTGAATGATGCTGATATAGATAAGATGCTTCTTGAATTGAAAAAGGCTTTCTTACCGGAGGAAAAGTAAATGGATAACAAAATGAGAGAGTGGGATAGCTCTTACTTAAATCGTGATAATTTTGTATTTTATCCTCACGAAGAGGTAATTCGGTTTACATCTAAATATATACTCAAACAAGTCGGGTTAAATGAATTTAGGTTTGTACGTCCTCTTAGCGGAAAACCAAGTGTATTAGATGTGGGATGCGGCATCGGAAGACATGTTTTTTATTTTCATACAATAGGTTTTGATTCGTATGGAATAGACTTGTCAAACGAGGCAATCAAAGTTGCAAGAGAATGGGGCTCAAACGTAAATATACCTGAAGTAGAAAATAGAATTATACAAGGCGATATACAGAATATGCCATGGGGGGACGAGACTTTCGACTATGCGGTTAGTCATGGGGTATTTGATAGTACTTATTTTATCATTGCCAAGAATGCGTTTAAGGAAACCGCAAGAATCCTTAAGAAAAGTGGCCTATTTTATTGTGACCTTATTTCAGGAGACGATTCTAATCATGCCCGAGAATTCTGGGGCGAAGAAGTGGTTGAAGCGCAGCACGAAAAAGGAACGATTCAAATGTATTATAATTACTCTAAGATTCAAGAGCTTGTCCAGGATGATTTTGATGTTTTAGAATTAAATCTTATCCGACGAGAAAATATTTTGTCCGGATCATTCCATTCAAGATACCATCTTGTGCTAAGAAAAAAGGATAAGTAGTGATGCAGTATCTAACGGCGCACAATAGAGAATATTGATTACAGACAAATAAAAGTAAATTGTTCAGAAATGGCGCATGTGGAGGCAGTGACGCTGCTGACATTGAAAGAGTTGAAAAAGATAAGGCCAAATTCCCTTGATGAACCGGGAATTTGGCCTTATTCATTTGCTAATGTATTAAGATCGATCTAGGAAGAAAACAGGCGTTGACCACAACCTATTGCATCGGATTGGCAAGGTTATTCACGAGAATTTGAGCCTGGTCCCCCAGCTTGATCGTGCCGGGACATTCGACGGCACAAACAATCCCTCTGCGCTTGAATGCCGCTTTTACAAAGCGTCCGGCCAATTTTGGGTGTGCCTCTGCATCGTAATTTTTTTGAATTTCTTCTCCCGGATGGACACAAGGAAGATTTTCTCCCATACAAATAAGACCCGCTCCACTCGGCAGCAGGATTCGCGAGCCCATCGTCAGGCTTGTCAAATCAGGAAATCCGCTTATCAAAAGATTAGCCCCCAGCCACTCGGGCAAAACAAACGGAACTTTTAAGTTTTCGGCGATGATGGCGCAATCCTCTTGGGACACCACCGTGATTTGGCGACGGTTCAAGATTTCGGTTCCGCGCGGATACATCGTCTGACGGGAGTCTGCTCCGAAAGTCACGCCAAAATGTCGGTCACCCGGTATGCCTCCGAACTCCAGCTTTGTCTCGGAGATACGGCGTGTGACGAAAGTCTCGGGATTGTCAGCGATAAGTATAGCTTCAACTGATGCTGCGTATGTTTTCATACAATTCTCCTCTCAGTGATCGGCGACTATGCTCCGAATGCTTGCCGCAAATGTTTGAATATTTCCCCCACAGTCTTCTTGCTAACCCCTGTTTCGCCCCATTCCTCACAGTGTATCATGAATGGCTCCTTTTTTAGGAAGAAAAAGCATAATCGTGAAACGATACTCCTCCCTAAGACTGATACAAAATTACATCGGGTGCAGGATGTCCCTCCAACCAATTGGTATATTATGGATTCATATGCATTATTCATGGAGGGCACTCAATGAAACAGCTAATCCAATTCAAAGCCGTCACAAAAGAATACAAAATCGGCGAAGTCCCGATCAAGGCGCTAAACGGAGTTGATTTTTCCATCGCGGAAGGCGAATTTGTCGTGGTTCTGGGGGCAAGTGGCGCAGGAAAAAGCACGATTTTGAACATACTTGGCGGCATGGATACCGCTACTTCTGGCCAGGTGTTTGTCGGCAACCAAGAAATTACGAGATTCGACGAGACAAAACTAACGCAGTACCGGGCTGAAAAAGTTGGCTTTGTGTTTCAATTTTACAACCTGATCCCCAACTTAACTGCGTTGGAAAACGTTGAATTTGCCACGGAAGTATGCAAAAACCATCTGAAGGCCAAAGACATTTTGCAGCTGGTCGGATTAGGCCATCGGCTCAAAAACTTCCCTTCGCAGCTCTCTGGCGGCGAACAGCAAAGAGTTGCCATTGCTAGGGCTGTTGCGAAAAACCCGCTGCTGCTGCTCTGCGATGAACCGACTGGAGCTTTGGACTATGAAACGGGCAAATCCGTCCTGAAACTCCTGCAAAATTTGAACCAGGAAACCAAAAAGTGCGTCGTGCTGGTCACGCATAATTCTGCAATCGCGCCGATGGCCGATAAAATCATCAAGGTAAAAAGCGGAATGATCGAGAGCGTGACCGTTAATCATCGCAAACAAAGCGTTGAAGGGATCGAGTGGTGATGATGAAATTATTTTGGAAGCTAACAAGGGATATCAGGCAATCCATCGGTCAATTTATCGCCTTGATCTTGGTCGTAGCGGTTGGAGCTTTTTTCTATGCGGGGCTGACCACGTACAGCGATAATCTGAGCGCTTTTGTGAACAGCTATTTCAAAGAACATCATGTAAGCGATTTATATGTGTCGTACAAACAAATCTCCAAAGACGAGTTGGCCGATTTAAGCAGCATTGCCGGAATCAAGAAAATCGAAGGACGCTACACCTTTGACGCCACACAAGTGATTGCAGGTCATAACACCTCGCTAAAAATTCACTCCATCCCTGTGCGAAATGAAATAAACACGCCCACTTTGATTGCAGGGCATATCCCGGACAAAAAGAATGAAATCATGCTAGACTCCCATTACGCCAAAGAAAATCAGCTGCAGATCGGTGAGCAAATCCATCTACGTGCGAACGAAAAAAGTGTGAGCTTTACCATCAGCGGCTTGGGCGAGAACGTCGAGCATGCGAAAAAGAACGACATTCAAGATCACCAAGCGTACGGAATCGGCTATATTGCCGAAGCGACGATACCCGAAATCGCAGGCGGCTTTTCTTACAATGAGGTGATAATCGATGCGCAGGATGGCTACGATATCGACAGCTTGGGCAAGTCTATTGAAGCGCAGTCCAATCCCCTTGCTTATGTGGATCAAATCAGTAAAGAGCGGACTTTCAGCTACTCAAAAATTAATCAGACGATTCACAACAACAACTTGATGAGCAAAGTTATCCCTTTTGTACTGTTTTTGATTGAAGCTATTATTCTTTTTCTGACCATGTCGAGACTGGTTGATTCGCAAAGAAATCAAGTTGGCATTATGAAAGCCTTGGGTGCCCCGACAAGAACGATCATGCTTCATTACATGGGGTATCCCGTCCTGGTCGCTATCGCAGGTTCCATCATCGGTTGCGTCGTTGCCGCTATTGTTTTCGTTCCCTTAGTAACTGCTTCGAGCGCGCGAGCCTACTCTCTGCCTGGTATCACCTACTCCATGTCTGTTTTTTCTGTCCTCCCGCCCCTCCTCTTTTCCAGTGTTTTTGGCATGTTGTCCTGTTATTTGAGTGGCAGAAGCATTTTAAAAGAACGTGTAGCCGAAGCCATGCGTCCCAAACCGCCCAAAACGATGCAACAACTGTGGATAGAAAGGTTCCCGGGTGTTTGGAATCGGCTGTCCTACAGCTACAAGCTCATTTTGCGAAATATATTTTTAAACAAGCAAAAGGCTTTGGCAAGCTCGATTGGCGTTGTGATCAGCACGGTGTTACTGATCGCTGCTTTCGGCACGCAGACAGCTTTGCTGCAAGTAGCGAGCCAAATCGAAGAGGTTTACACGTACGACTTGCGCGTAGATTTTGCAAAAGGCACATCCCTTGATCAGCTAAAGTTGCCTCCTGGCAGCAAAAACGGCTATTTTTTGGCAACTTTTCCTGTTGCGTTTAGAAAAGGCACTGAAACAGAAAATGCCACTTTCGTTGTTACGGAAAAGAGTAACAGCCTGCTTCATTTCTTCGACGAAAAAGGGAATAAAATTTCTCTGGAAGATCACGGCGTTCTCGTACCCAAATCGTACGCGGACAAATACCGTATTTCCGAAGGCGATACCATCCAAGTGCAATTCACCGCACCCGAGTTGAAAAAAATGTGGGTAGATATGAAGGTTTTACATGTATCAACACAGTATTCGAATCCGGCGTTTTACAGCACGCCAGCCTATTTGCAGAGCTTTGGCATAGATTACAATCCGAGCACGCTTTTGGTGGAAGGAGCCAGCCCGACAAACCTGGCAACGGTTCGCACCTTTTTTGAACAGGATCATCGGGTAGATGCGATTGCGGATAAAAACGATCTGAAGAAATCGGCACAATATATTTTGCAACAAAACAGTTTTGTCTTTATCCTGTTTATCGTTTGCGCGATCATCCTGTCTTTTGGCGCCATTTACACCATATCCTCCATCAACATTTACGAACGGAACCGCGAGCTTGCGACCTTGAAAGTATTGGGCTATCCGAAACATAAAATCAACCGGCTGATCTTTTGGGAAAACATGATCCTGACCGCCTTTGCGGTCATTGTCGCTCTGCCGCTCAGCGGCTATGTTTATCGGATGATCGTGAAAGCACTGTCCAGCAGCCATCAACAGATTCCTGATCAATTGAATGTATTTGTGCTAGTCGCTTCTGTTGCGCTTGCGTTTTTGCTCACGCTTTTGTCTAACTTGCTGCTGAAACGGAAGGTTGGCAGGATTGATATGATCGGGTCGTTGAAGAGTGTGGAGTAAAAAAGAAAAGGGGGTCGTTGAGATGAAATTAGCAAGTTATTGTCTGATTTTGTTACTCTTGATTGGATGCGAACCAAAAGAAAATACGAATCCCACCTCGCCTGTTCATATTGTAGATCGGGACCAGCTGGTCGAGCGGTTCCAGTTGATTCATGACTTTAATTCTGTCGAAGAATTTGACACAACCAAGCTGAAAAGCCTTGAAAACGATCCCGATCGCAAAGACTACAAAAAAGTATTGCGCACTTTTATCTCTGAGTATTTTCAAAAAGAAATGGAGTCATTTCAAACTATAAGCAAAAGCGAAAATCAGCGTCATATTTTAGTCATCACGAAAGACGGCTGGTTATATAGCGTCAGCTTAAAACAGCGGGCGGATCACAATGATATTTGGACAGTAGATATGTACGGCGATCTTTCGCTGGCTGGCCTGCAACAGTCCTAGAAGATACTTTGCCGGGAGCGTCCGAGTTTAACCAAGCTATTCCCAAACAGTCATAACCGTTTTTGGTTGACCGCAAGCCGTCACATCCAATTTCATGAAAAATACCAGATATTTCTCACAGAAAAAAGCCCAAGCATGATCCCCTGCTTGGGCTTCTCGATCCCCCATCACTTCCGATACTTCGCCACCAGCATATCCGCGATTTCTTCGGCTTGGGCAATCGTCGTGATCGGGTCCCAATAGGAGTAGCGCTCCGATTCGAACCAGTAGACCTTGCCTTCTTTGACCGCTTTCAACTGCTTCCACATCGGGTTCGATTCAAACTGGCGGTTGTCTTTGCCACTGACGATAAAAATGTGGTCGCCAGCGTATTTGTCCAGCACTTCCTCGGAGATGGACAGTTGCTGGGTGTCGCCCCACAGCTCCTGCTTCACGATCGGTGGCGGGTTCAACTGCAAAATATCGTAGATCGCCTGTCCACCCCTGCCCCATCTGTTGCCGAGAATGCGGAAGTCGGATTCCCAGCGCATGAGCGCAAAAGTCTCTCCGGCGGGGAACAGCCCCTCGACTTTCTTTTTCGCTGCTTCTGCCCGGCGGTCGTATTCGGCCAGCCACGCTTCCGCCTCGGCTTCACGCCCCAACAGCTTGCCGTAATAGCGGACTTCCTCATGATCGTTTTTGAACGTCCCGAACGGAACGGCAACGGTAGGGGCAATTTTCGCGTACTTCTCGTATTCGCTCTTGTCGTTCGTATCAATAATAATCAGGTCGGGAGACAAAGCAACGACTTTTTCCAGCGATACCGTCCATTCCTCACCGATGCTTTCGACACCAGCCACATCCTGGGAGATGAACGGGTTGTCAATGTAAGGCTTTAGTGCGCCGACTGGTGTTACTCCCACAGCTAAAATCGACGACAACAAATTGTTCGTGACAATTCGGTTCGCCTTGGCGGGAATCACTACGTCTCCGAAAATCGTGCTGACCGTTTTCGTTTGCGCCACCGCCTGCTCTGCCGATTTTGTCTGCGCCTCTGCACTGCTCGCGTTTTGACTGCTGACAGGCTGGGCATTCAGGCTTGCCCCGCCCGAGCACGCGGACAGGAACAGCAGCAGGCTCAACAGTCCGGTTAAAGGCAAGGAAGATCTCGTCATTTTGTACATGGAGGAAGGGTCCTTTCTTTTCACAAGATAATGATAATGATTCTCGTTATTAACATCATCAATATACCAGTGAGCCGAAAGTGGGACAATAGACGATTCTGACCTTGCAGATGGATTATGCTGACGTTGGGACATTTTAAATTCGATTGGCGACAGTCCTGTGCGTTTTTTGAACAAACGGCTGAAATAATACACATCCTCGTACCCGATGCGCGAGGAAATTTCTTGCAAGGAAGCGTCTGTTTGCGAAAGCCATGTTTTCGCTTGCTGAATGCGAATCTGAATCACGTATTCGATGACGCTTGTTCCTGTGCGACTTTTGAAGCGTCTTGCCATGTATCCAGGACTCAAACCGAACATGTCTGCCAGAAACTCGACTGTGATCGGTTGGGCAAAATGCGTTTTCATATACGTCATGGCTTGTGTGACGGGATCGGTTGTCGTGACTCGGTTGTGGTCGTCCCGCAGTTGTCCGTATACTTCCAACAGAAATTGATAGAACAACGACTTGATCCGCAATTTTTCCCATTGGCCCTCTTGCCCGACAAGTCCCTGCATATTTTGAACGATATCAAGCAACGCGAGAGGGGAACGCGGCTCCATGGCAAATGGGGCATGAAAAGGCCGATGTTGTTCCAATGCCTGAAGCAGCTCGCTTTTGCAGGAGAGCGGCATTGTCGCCTTGTAGCAAATCAGATAGTATTCCAGTGCCTCAAGCGTCTGGACGATCTCCAGTTGTGTCCCTTTGCCACCGTGCACAACCTTGAACGGTGCAAACATTTGCAAAACCCCGTCCACGGCTGCATAGGCGCGTCCACGAGTGACCAGGAGAAAAAAGCTGGCGGGCAGCCTGTAGGCAGATCGCTTCTCGTGCGGGTCCAGCATCACCTGCCGGACATCCAGTATTTTGACAGTAGCGTGATCCCATAGCCGCAAATGCTCGTCTATATCCACCAAGGCCCCTCCCCTCAAGTCCACTCGTGTTTCTGTCTGTTTTGCTTCTTAGTCTACTAGACCTTAGCCAGCGCTGTCCAATTGATTGTAGCAGCAGCTGATTGGCTGCTTGCATCGCCCAACACAAAGAAAAGGCCAAGCACCGTTGGAAGCGGGGGCTTAGCCTTTTTCTGCATGCATACTTATAGCCTTACAGATTTTCACCAAAGAACGCCGTCAATTTCGTTACCGCTTGCGCGACATACTCAGGAATGTCGTACATCGCGATATGTGTTGCGCCGTCTACCCAAAAGAGTTCTTTCGGCCCATTCGACAAAGCGAAAAATTGCTCGCTGTAGCTGCGCGTATCTGCTTCGCTTCCTGCAATCAACAGGAGCGGCTGCGTCAAAAAGGTGCCGATATTGGTCGTTGCCGAGAACGCCATGAGCTTGTCGAGACTGCTGAACAGGAAGCGGTTTGTAGAATTTGGGTGTTGCGCACGAGGAGTCCGGTAGTAGTCGTAAGCTTCCTGCATGAGCACGGAAGTTGCTTGCGCTCTTTCTTCAAGCGAGTTCGGCGCCCAGTGCAAAAACATCGCTTCGGTGCCTGTTGCTTCTGCCGTGCGCTGTTTTCCTACTGCTTCGAGTGTTTGCAATACCGCGGCACTGTCTTCCCCGCGGAACATCGCACCGATATCGACCGCACTGACCGTCGTCACCGCTTTGATCCGGCGTTCTGTTTGCGCCGCCGCTACGGCATAACCGCCGCCTGCGCAGATGCCAAGCGCCCCGATTTTTTCCGCATCGACAAACGGGAGCGTGGTCAAATAATCTACCGCGCTGCGAACATCCTCCACTCTGGCAAAAGGATCTTCCAACAGGCGCGGCTCGCCACCGCTTTCCCCTTGATAAGACGCATCAAATGCCAGTGCAACATATCCTTGCTCGGCAAGCTTTTGTGCATACAGGCCAGCCGTTTGTTCCTTGACGCCTCCGCCTGGATGCACAGTCACGACCGCAGCATACTTTTTCGCTTCGTCAAAATCGGTTGGCAAGTACAGATCGCCTGCCATATGCAAAAGACCATTTTTAAAAGTGATCGATGTTTTCATGTCGAAGTCTCCTTATCGTTCGTCTATTATAGAAGGTTTTTATTTGAATACAGTCAAGCTCTTCCAGCGCCCTTCCTTCCGTCAGTAACTTTCGTGCGGCAAAAGATAATAAACGTTGATATATTATTAAACATATGTCTATTATTATAAATATGTCTAGCAAATCTACAATTGTTAGATTCCTGCCGTTTGTTTAGTACTGAACAAATCGATATCATTTGTACATGATCGATAGAAAGATGGGTGACAACTCATGGCGAAGGTGGATAGACGCATCCTCAAAACACAAGAAGCCGTAAAAAAAGCGGTCATTGAGCTGATGGCGGAAAAAAGTTTCGATGCCATTACCATTCAGGACATTTCCGACAAAGCCAACGTAAGCCGGGGCACGATCTACCTGCACTACATGGACAAGTACGACTTGCTGGACAAGCTGATCGAGGCCCACATCGAACAGCTCCGGACACTGTGCGAATCTTCTTCCGAACTGGAGTTTATCGAAGCCACCGAAATCTGGAGCAGATACTTTGAAGAACACTACGCTTTCTTTTCGCTGATGCTCACCAGTAAAGGAGCACCTTATTTCCGCACGCGATTTCTGGACTATCTCATTGATGAAGTAAAAAAAGAAGTGAATGTAACCGAGGGGAAAAATCAGGGGTTTGATCAAGGAGTGATCATTCAGTTTGTAGCTTCCGCCCTGGTCGGGCTGGTGGAATGGTGGTTTGCAAATAATCGGCCTGTCTCGCAAAAGGTTTTGGCTGAACAAATGGGGAGATTGTTGGAGCGGAATTTGTGAGGAAGCGACTTGAAAATGTTGCTGCTGGCTCCTGCGCAGGTCGCCCGTATCCACTCTTGCCCTTGCAGCTATAAGAAAAAGGGAAAAGCAGAAGCCGTCCTCCTGCCTTTCCCTTTTTCTCTGCCAAACTCAATTGCGGCTGGCGTGAAGCTCATCCAGCCATTTCTCAAATTTATTTCCGCTCCATATCTCGTGCGTAACAAACTCTCCGTTGTAGAACAAGCCGAAGGTCGTCCATATCGTAGGGGCTTGTTGCGCCTCTGCCCTGGTGGTAATCCGCTCAGCACGGAAAGGAACATTTTTTCGGCTCGCCACTTTCGCAAGCTCATCCAATACGCCCACAGCAAACGGACATTGCGCCGTGTAGAAAATGACCACGCCTTTCTGCTGTAAAAAAAGCGGTTCCCGCTTCGCAAAAGCTGGAGCGGCAGCCTGCTCGTTCCACTTCCAAGCCAACAATTGAAAATACGGCTCCGCTTCGTCGACGACCGCGAATCCCATATGTGTAAAGAAACGCTTCTCGCTTAAATACGGGTAATTTTTCCGCCCCGCGACATGCACGATGCCGTCCATCCCTCGGCTGACGGCATCCGCTCTGCAATGATCCAGCAACTGCTTGGCGTATCCTTTGCCTTTATACCTGCCTGAAACCCACAAACAGTTGATATACATGTAATTGGGCGCTTCAATCGGTGCCCAGGCCATTTCCGCAGGCAAGTATTCAATAAAAACCTTCGCCCGTTCGTTCAGGCGGTAAAAAACGAGCCCTTCTTCCATGCGCGCGGTCAGCCAGTCCTTTTTTTCCGCAACTGCCTGCTCGTATTGTTTGGCACCCAATGCACAGCAGATGTGTTCAGACTCTATGTTATGTTTCGTCAATGACAGAAACTCCACCGTAATCCGCCTCCCTTGTTTCGCTCCTCATCCATGAGTGGCTAGTCACGAAATGAAAGACTAGAACGAAAAGCGATATGGAAATACAGGGATATTTTAACATAGAGCGAAGCCATCTGAAATCTGCTGCGCAAAGACACGGGGCACCGCGAAATCAATCCATCCATGTATGCTGGAGGGGAACCATCTGCCCGCATTCCCCCAATGCCCTTTCGATACTTCGACAAGCTCAGAATGCTCCAGGTTGTACTTGTCCACTCCCGCCTGCTCTTCCACCAACACTCTCTTCTTCTTCGCCTCAACCTGCGGATCGGGAATCGGAATCACCGCCAACAAAGTCTTCGTATATTCATGCCGATGACGACGTGATTACGTCCAAAGGGTCGAGCCTTTCCCTCAAGTATTGAACTATTTGGCGCACCAATCGGGAGGCATCGTATCCAAGCAGCAAGTGGAGAAAACCAACACGTACGACGTGGCAACTTTTGATAAAAACAAAGACATCCCGTATGGCGATCAAAATACGGAAACGGAAGGCGACAAGTACAACAACACGCTGTACGCAAGTGAAAACAGGCAATGAGCTGAAAGCCGATCCGACAAAAGTGAAGGAGTACCTGACCAAGTATATTGAAAGCGTGAAAAAATAAACGGCGCGATAGGCTGATCGTTTCCCTTTATACCTTTATATATAGAAGTAACCGACTCGCTGGACTTTGGCGGACGGTTACTTCTTGTTTTTTTGAGACACATGGAATGCCGCGCCCTCATTGCAGAGGAAACATCCGCTTCCCGGCAGCCAGGCATTTTCAACCAGTGGCAGCACTTCCCGCCATAATACACCGCTCCCCCTCTTTCCCCTCCTATGTTACTATGTGAGGTATACCTGCCTACTAACAAAGGACAACTGGAATGGAGACACGATCTTGAAAACATTTAAAAAAGTTTATATAGAGATCACGAGTATTTGCAATCTCGCCTGTACGTTCTGTCCGCCGACCGAGCGCAAGGCTACGTTTATCTCGGTGGAAAACTTCGCAAAACGGCTGGATGAGATCAAGCCGCATACCCGGCATATTTACTTGCATGTAAAAGGAGAGCCGCTCCTGCATCCCAAAATCGACGAGATGCTCGACGTGAGCCACGAAAAAGGCTTCAAGGTCAACATCACGACCAACGGCACATTGATCGCGAAAAATCGGCATAAGCTGTTGGGAAAGCCTGCCCTGCGGCAAATGAACTTCTCCCTGCACAGCTTTGACGGCCATATCGGTTCCACCGACCGCGAAGGCTACTTGCGGGAAATTCTCTCTTTTGTCCGCGATGCTGCGGAACACAACGTCATCTTTTCCTTTCGCCTCTGGAATTTGACCCAGGACAACATCACGAACATTCAAAAGAGCAGAAACCGCCAGACGCTGGAGATGATTGAAAAAGAGTTTGGCCTGGACTACCAGATTGAAGAAAAAGTCGTGCCCGGCAGCGGCGTGAAAATCGCCGAGCGCGTATATTTGAATCAGGATCACGAGTTTCAGTGGCCAAGCATGACAGCTCCAAGCGACGAGGGCCGCGGCTTTTGCCACGCGCTGCGCAGTCAGGCTGCCATTCTTGTCGACGGGACAGTCGTTCCTTGCTGTCTGGACGGCGAAGGTGTCATCAAGCTGGGCAACATTCAGCAGACAACGTTTACCGATATTGTGGAAGGCGAGCGGGCCAATGCTATCGTCGAAGGGTTTTCACGGAGGGAAGCTGTCGAGGAATTGTGCAAACGCTGTGGGTATCGCCAGCGTTTTGGCGCATAAACACTTATCCTGACACGGATCAGAAGGGGCGATTCGATGAATTTCACAATGCGTGAGGCTACCCGGATGCTGGAGCGCACACCGCAGACGTTGCAGCATACTCTCGGAGGACTTTCGAGCGAATGGCTCAACTGCACGGAAGGCGAAAATACGTGGAGCCCGCTACAAGTTCTGGAGCATCTGATCGAAGCGGAACGAACGAATTGGATACCGAGACTGGAACATCTTTTGCTCGCGGGCGAGAGCGAGCCGTTCCCTCCGTTTGACCGTTTTGCCCATCTGAACAATCAGGCCGAGACATCTTTGGAAGAAAAATTGCAGGACTTCAAGACGATTCGCCTGCAAAATATCGCCAGACTGACCGAGCTGATTGATCCCGACCAGCATCTGGAGCTGACCGGCTTGCACCCGGCATTCGGTCCGGTAAAAGCGCGGGAGCTGATCTCCACCTGGGTCGTCCACGACTTGACGCACATCGCCCAAATCGTTCGCGTGATGGCAAAACGATACACGACAGACGTAGGCCCGTGGAAAGAGTACCTCGGTATTTTGCAGGACAAATAACGGAAAACTTTTTCGTGAGGGGGAGCCGTTCCCCCTCTTTTTTCATGACTCACTCTCTGATCGGAATGTTTTCCATTCTTTCACAACGGCTTCCGCTCTATGTTAAAATGCTAGTTAGTTTCCAACACCCGATGGCTTCAGACAGCCTTGCACCATGCACGCATCATCGAGTCTGATCAAGGAGAGCACAACCATGAAAAAACAAGAGCAGCTGCAATTGGAGCATTTTCGGCAGATGGAGCAGTTGGAGCTTGCCTACTATGACGCCGAGTTCATCACGCCGTACGAGGAAAGCTATAACTGGTATCGCTATCGGCCTGACAGCATCGTCGCCATGGAGGATGACGGACGGATTGTCGCTTTCATGAATCTGCTTCCAGTCAAGAAACACATCTACGAGCAGATCGCAGCGGGGCGTTTCAACGACAGCCTCATGACCACAGCAGATATCGACGATCCGAAGCTGCCTGGCGAGTCAGCCCATTACTATTTGTCCTGCGTCGTTGTCGCCGATGCTTATCGGAAAAGTGGCGCCCTGCCTATCATGCTCCGCCATTATCTCGACGTGCTGGATGAGGTCGAACGAAGCGGCACTCGCGTCCACTCGATCATCATTGATACGTTGACAGCTGCCGGCAATCGGTTTGCCCGCCGTCTCGGGATGACTCTTCTGTGCGAAAGCGACCACGATTCCCATGTATACGAGTGCAGTTATGCGACCTTCAAGCAACATGTGCTTAGCCACTATCCGTTGACGGAAACCCGTCTTCGGTAAAAAACGGCTGCCATTCCTTGGTGATCCGGCAAGATCACGATGCCGTCGCTGAATTTTTACGCACAAAAGGAGCACAGTTATGACAATGAACACAACCAATGAAACCCTGCCCCGACTGGGAGTAGGCGCGGTCATCCGCAATGAGCGCAACGAAATTTTGCTTGTATGGCGCAATCGGAATCCGCAAAAGGACACCTGGAGCATCCCCGGCGGAAAAATCGATCCGTACGAGCAGTTGGAAGCCTGTGTCATTCGGGAAATAAAAGAAGAAGTCGACCTCGATGTGGAAATCGTCGGCCTGCTCTGCATGGCGGAAACGATTCAGGCTGACGCAGGAGAGCATTGGGTGTCCGCCATCTACGAAGTCGTGGTCAAGAACGGGGTCGCTCGCAACATGGAGGAAGGCGGGGCCATCGGGGCAGTCAAATGGTTCGCTCTGGACAACCTCCCCGCAAATCTCGCTTGCTTTACGCTGCCTGCCATTGAAGCGCTGCAAAAAAGAGCGGCAGCGCCAAGCCATATGTGATCGATTGCCAAGCAAAACAAGGCAAAGCAAAAAGCTGCGCCAGTAAATCAGCGCAGCTTTTCCCAAGCAAATCCGAGCCTTACTCCGCTTGTCCAAGCAATTGAGCGATCTCTTTTTCCTCGCGTTCAAGGGCAATATCGAGCGGAGTCTGACCACGATCGTCCTTTTGCGTTTTATCCGCTCCGTGCGCAAGCAGCACCTCGATGACATCCAGCCGTTCCTCCCCGTCAGACACTTGTGTGTGCAGCGGGGCACTTCCGTCATGCGCCGCAGCGTTGACATTCGCCCCATGCCGAATCAGCAGGGCGGCAATCTCCGGGTACAAGACGATGTGCAACGGCGTGATGCCTTCATCGTTTTTGGCGTGAACGTCGGCACCTTTTGCGATCAACCATTCAAGCAGCTCTTCGTCTTCAGTCATGACTGCCGCATGCAAGATGGAAAACTCATACTCGTCCTTGCCATGAATCAAATCGGGCTGCTTTTGCAAGATCCGTTTGACCTCATCGAAATCGTCTATTTCTGTTGCTTCGTACAAATCTTCAAATGTATATGCCATTGCGCTCTCTTCCTTTTCCTTTGGACTTCTTCTGCAAAACGCTTCGGCAAAAAAATGCAATATCCTGTTTTTTCCACAAAAAAACCGACTCCCATTACAAGAGTCGGCCTTCCTTTTTGATTTCCAGCAATTCTTCGCTCGGTTCTACCTGGCCAAAGCCGATGCTGTCCATGACATCTGCCAGCGTATACCGCCCGAGGAACAAGATTAGCTGCTGCTCAGCCTGATTCATCAATGACTCCAAATGCCGATCGAGCTGCACGCCAACCTCGCCGCAATCCAGCTCTTCCTGGCTGTCTTCCTCGCGTTCTTCCGGGAGAGAGCGGTAAATATCGGCCAGCGTCAACTCTTTCGGGCACTTCGTCATATAGTAGCCGCCGACGCGCCCCTCTTTTGCCTCCACAATACCGGCACGGGTCAACTGGGCCATGACACGCCGCAAAAAAGTTGCATGTGTCTTGACTTGGGCCGCAATCGTCGCGCTCGACAGCACTCCGCCACTCTGGGCGAGCCAGACCAGTACGTGAACAGCAATCCGAAAGCGCGGCTTGGCTATCTGATCAATTCGATTCAGCTTCATGCTCACACAACCTGTCGTTTACAGCTTGCAGGAACCGTCCGCGCAATTGTCCCCGGCTGTCTTTTCTTTTTCATCCTGGCCGACAAACTGGAGAGGGGCAGCAGCCTGTTCTTCCTCCCATACTTTGTTCAGCGCTCCCAGGAACACTTCTCCAGGCTGCGCGCCGGATACCGCGTATTTGTTGTTGAAAACGAAGAACGGCACGCCGTTGATGCCAAGATCGGCACCTCTTTGCTTGTCTTCCTGCACCTTGTCTTTGTATTCGTCACCGGCCAGCATGGCGAGCGTCTCCTCTTTGTCCAGTCCAACCTCGGAAGCGAGCTGCGCCAATACTTCGTGATCTCCCAAGTGCAGCGATTCCGTGAAGTACGCTTTCAGCAGTCTTTCCTTCATCTCCGTCATTTTGCCGTGAGTAGCCGCGTAGTGGGCGAGACGGTGCGCATCAAACGTATTCGTCGGAATCATCGTGTCAAAGTAATAGTCCAGACCGACGCCTTTTGCCTGTTGGGCTACACGGTCATTCATGCCTTTTGCTTGCTCAAGCGACATGCCGTATTTGGACGCCAGCACCTGATGCATGTCCATGTTCGTATCGCGCTCCATGGTTGGATCGAGCTGGAAGCTGCGGTAAACGACCTCGACCTGATCCTTGTTCGGGAACTGCGACAAAGCTCCTTCCAGTTGACGCTTGCCAATATAACAAAACGGGCAGGCAAAATCAGACCAAACTTCTACTTTCATCGTACATCCTCCTCTTATTCAACGGCTCTTGCCGACAGACCAACCGTAAACTGCAATCGTTACAAGCACATTATACACCATCTATTTGCTGTATGCTGCACTTTTGAGGAGAAAGCGACACTTTGCCCGTCACCGAGCCAGTCGGATGATCCGATCACAAATCGTTTCCGCATCCTCCTTGTCATGGGTCACCAATATCGTCGTGATGTGCGCGTGGCGAAGCAGCTGCTTCAAATCTTCCCGTATTTTCTTTTTCAAATCCGCGTCCAGGTTGCTGAATGGCTCATCCATCAATAAAATCGCGGGACGCGGCGCCAAGGCCCGGGCAAAAGCTACCCGCTGCTGCTGCCCGCCGCTCAGCTCGTGCGGATACCGCTTTCCGTAGCCCTCCATCTGTACGAGAGACAGCATTTCCCCCAGACGTTGTTCCCGTTCCCTTTTGGTCAGCCGATGCAGTCCAAACAAAATATTTTGTTCGACGGTCAGATGGGGGAACAGAGCGTAATCTTGAAAAATCATCCCGACCCCACGATGCTCAGGCTCGACAAACTGCCGCGGATCGACCAGCACTTTTCCAGCGATCAAAATCCGCCCTCCCGCAGGCGCTTCCAGCCCGGCGATCAAGCGCAGCAACGTGCTTTTTCCACAGCCGCTGCTTCCCAGTATCCCGACGATCTCCCCTTGCTCCATGCGCAGCGAAAAATCGCGCACGACAGGCCCGCTCCCCGTATCATAGCCAAATGTGACGTTCTCCAATTGAAAAAAGCTCATTTTGCCTGCCTCTCCCCCAGCCAGTGATAAAAGTAAACCGAAACGATGCCGACACCGATGATGAGCAGCGAAGGAATCGACGCCTGATGAATCTGCTCATCGCTGGCGTATTGGTACGCTTTCGTCGCCAAAGTTTCGAAGTTGTAAGGACGAAGCAGCAAAGTAAGCGGCAGCTCCTTGACGATCTCCATGAACACGAGGATGAACCCGGTAATTACTGCGCCCTTGATCAACGGCAAATCCACTTTGAAAAAAGTGCGCGTCATTCCCATGCCGAGCAAGCGGGACGCCTCCGCATAGCGGTTTCCCGTCTTTTCAAATCCCGCTTCCACTGCGTTGTAGCCGACCGCGAGAAAGCGGATGATGTACGCGAAAATGAGCATGAACAGCGACATGCTGATGACCAGCTTGCCTTCCGCGAAGCCCAGCCAGGCGTACAGCGGCGCAAGCTCTTTATCGAGTGAAATCACGACAGCAAGCACGCCGATGGACAATACCGCTCCCGGGATCGAATAGCCCATGGAGATCAGCCTGGTCATGACCAGCGAAAATACGGAAGTTCGCGAGTAGCGAATGACATTTGCCACTGTGACCGCCAAAATCATCAAGAGCGTGATGGAAATACAGGAAATCAGCAATGTATTGGTCAAAAGCTGCACAAATACGTCGTTCAGCACTTCCTTGTACGTCCACGTCGCCCAAACTGCCAATTGCGCGACCGGAATGAAAAAAGACAAAGCTGCGACTGCGACACAAAAGCACAGCACCGCGTACTTGGACAGTCCCTTCAGCTTTCTCCTGCGCAATGGCGTCATGCGGTTGGTCGGGGAACTGAACTTTTTGCGTCTGCGCACCAGCCGTTCGACCACAAAAATCCCGATAATCAAGCTCATGAGCCAGGCCGCCAGACGAATTGCAGAATCGACGTCATACATGCCGAACCACGTCTTGAAAATGGCAGCCGTAAACGATTGAATGCCAAAATGCTTCGTGACGCCAAAATCGTTCAGCACTTCAAACGCAACGAGACTTGCCCCGCCGGCAATCGCAGCCTGCGAGAGTGGCAGCACGATGCGCAAAAAGATGTGCAACGAATTTTTCCCCAGCAAGCGGGCGTTCTCGATGAAAGCCGCGCTCTGCTTCTCCATGAATGTTTTCGCAATCAAATACACGTACGGGAACAAAAACAGCGTGAAAATAAAAATAGCGCCCTTCATGGACATGATGTCAAAATAGCGCTGATCGGGAGCCAGCCCCCATTCATTTCGCAAAAAAGTTTGAATACTCCCCGTATAGCTCAGCATGTTGCCGTACGTATACGCGGCAATATACGGCGGGATCGCCAGCGGCAGTACGAAAGCGAACGAAAAAAAACGCCGCAGCGGAAAGTCGTAGGCAGCTACCAGCCAAGCCAGCGAAACGCCTACGACGATCGTACAGGACACGGTTCCCAGCACAAGCAAGAGCGATTGCAGCGCGTAGTCCAGCAGCATGTATTCCTGAATATGCTGCCAGTTCTCGGTTGTTCGAGCAAACAGTCCGAGCAAAATATAAAGAGACGGGAGAAGGGCCAAAACGGCCCCTGTCACGCTCAGCGCTACCCACCCGTTCCACTTTCGTTTCAGGCTTCTTCGCAACGCAGCTCCCGTCATCTTTTATTTCCACCCTGCCTTGTTCATCAGTTCAACGGCTTTTTTGTTGTTCTCGCCGAGCTTGGCAAAGTTCAGTTCTTGTGTTTTAAACTCTCCCCACTCTTTCAACAGCGCTGGCTGCTCTGCCTCGGCGTTGACAGGAAATTCAAAGCTGCCTTGTGTCAACATCGTTTGGCCTTCTTTGCCCGTGATGTATTCCACCAGCTTGATGGCATTGTCTTTGTTTTTGGCGTGCTTGGTCAGGCCGATGCCGCTGATGTTCATATGTGTGCCAGTCGTGGTTTGGTTCGGGAAAAATACGCCGATATTTTCTGCGACCTTCACTTCTTCGGCGTCTTTGGAGTTCAGCATTTGCCCGACGTAGTAGGTGTTCATGATCGCAACATCGCCGATCTTGGCAGCGATGGCTTTTGCCTGATCACGGTCGCCGCCCTCTGGCTTGCGAGCCAGGTTGTTGACGAGGCCAGTTGACCAGTCCTGGGCAGCCTGTTCGCCGTTCAGCTCAATGAAAGAAGCGACCAGCGATTGGTTGTACAAGTTGGAAGAAGAACGCACCAGCACTTTGCCCTTCCATTTGTCGCTCGCCAAATCTTCATAAGTAGACAGCTGCTCCGGCTTCACGCGGTCTTTTGCATACACGATGACGCGAGCGCGGGTCGCCATGCCGATCCACTCATTGTCGGAATCGCGCCATTTGCTCGGCACGTTTTTATCTACCTCGGCGGAAGTGATTGGTTGAAGAACGCCATTTTGTTTGGCATAGTTCAGCACGCCGCCATCCACGGTGATGAACAAATCCGCTTCCGAGCTTTCCCCTTCGCGCTTCAGGCGTTCAACCAGCTCCTCGGCAGTTCCTTTTACTTCGTTGACCTTGATCCCGGTTTGCTTGGTAAACTCGCTGAACAACTTGCTGTCGATCTCGTAGTGTCTGGCCGTAAATACGTTGACAACCTGATCCTTGCTTGCCTTCTCGTCCGCTTTTGGCGCTTCCGTGCTGGCTTGCGGCTGATTCGCGCTGCCTTCGCCTTGCCCTTGTCCGGCACCGCAGCCTGCCATGAACGGCACGGTCAGCATCGTAAAAAGCATGAGACCGAGCATGCTTGTTTTTCTCATCTTGATTCGTCCCCTTTACTCCGGTTGTTTTGATAATGAATATCATTTCCAATCGACAAGGCTTATTCTAGCGAAACAAAATGAGAAAACGATGAGAAAATCAAAAAAACATTTTTCGTCCTCATTGCACGCCCGCGCGAATCGGCAAGAAGACGTTTACAGTCGTCCCTTCCTGCTCGATGCTCTCGATGGACAAAGCCCCGTTGTACCGCTCGACCAGCCGCTTCGCGATCGACAAACCAAGCCCGTTCCCTTCTGCGCTGCCGCTTTTGCGGTTTCGTGCCTTGTCTACCCGATACAGGCGATCTGTGACAAAAGGCAAGTCTTTTGCCGGAATGCCAATCCCTGCATCCTTGATGGCCAGACACACTCTTTCTTTTTGCACCGTCGCCTGCACAGCGATCCGTTTTCGTTCCCGCGAATACTTGACGGCGTTGTCGAGCAGGATCAGCAAAATCTGCTCCAGGTGCTCCACCGATATCGCAAGCCTCACTCCTGACAACTCTCGCAAGTCACGCTCCATGATGAAAGCCGGATGCAGCACATTCACTTTTTTGATCGTCTGCAAAATGACTTGCTCCGGCTCGCACACAGCCGTTGCTTCATCCATTTGCAAGTTTTCCGCCCGCGTCAGTGCCAGCAGTTCTTCTACCAGCGCTTTTAACCTCGCCAGCTCCTGAATCGAGATTTGCAAAGATTCCTCCAGAACGGCAGGGTCATGCTTGCCCCAGCGATGCAGCATGCCCAAATGCCCTTCGACGATCGCGATTGGCGTCCGCAATTCATGCGAGGCATCCTCGACGAATTGCCGCTGCTGTTGAAAAGAACGTTCGACCTTGTCCATCATGACGTTAAACATGTTCATCGTCGTAGCAATCTCATCGTGGTTGTCGTAAAAGGCGATCCGCTCAGCCAGCCCTTTTTGCTTCACATTTTTCATCGTCTGATTCATCGCCTGCAGCGGCTTCACCAGCTGGCGAGCCAGCATCCGCCCCCCGAGGCCGCTGATGATAACCGCAACGAGACAGCCGATCGCCATAAATTGAAACAGCGCTCCGCTCAGCTGCTCAAATTCGTTGATGTTTTTTACAATCTCCACCGTGCCGTCAAACTGAAAAATCGTGATCGGCCGCTCCATCAACAGCAGATTGCCTTTGACGTGCATGCTCCGCCACTGTTCGTGCGGGGAGCCTGTGATTGTGGCTGCCAGGCTGTCCTCGATGCCATTGGACACGGCAGCGACCGGGTTTCCTTGTTCGTCGAGGATGCGGATTCGCTGGTCTTGCTGGTTGATTTTTTGCAGGAAGCCGCGCATTTCGTCGAGATCGGCCCCCTCAAAGGAAATCTCCCTTTCCAGAGCAAAATTGAGAATCTCGCGCATCGTTTTTTCGGTGGCTTGTTCCTCCTGATGGATCATCCATTTTTCCACAAAAAAGTATTGGACGGTATTGTAGACGATGAACACACAAAACAGCAGCACGGACGACCAAAGGGTCAGCTTCCATTTGATCGGAAGTCTGGACAGGCGCGACGGGGTGTATTTTTTCATTTGCGCATCACGTATCCGATTCCGCGAACGGACTGAATGTAGCTGCCTTCCTGTGCCGAGTCGATTTTGTTGCGCAAGTAGCGCACGTACACGTCGACCACGTTCGTTTCCACCGCCGACTCGTATCCCCATACCGTGTCCAGCAGCACATCGCGGGGCAATACGCGGTTGATGTTTTTCATGAACACCACCAGCAGATCATACTCTCTTTTCGTCAGCTCGATCGTTTGGCCGGCTTTTGCTACCGTGCGGGCTTCCAAATCTGCGACAAGCTCGCGAAAAGCAAGCTTCGTCCGCGCCAGGTCGGTCTGTTCCTCCTGTCTGCGGAACACGACCCGCATTCGCGCAAGCAGCTCCTCAATGGCAAACGGCTTCGGGATGTAGTCGTCTGCGCCGCTGTCCAGACCCGAGACGCGATCATCGATACTGTCCCTGGCCGTCAGCATGATGATCGGTGTTTTTTTGCGTTCGCGAATGGCGCGGCACACTTCGATCCCATCGATTTCCGGCAGCATCAAGTCGAGCAGTACGAGATCCCACTCTTCCTTTAGCGCAAGCTCCAGTCCTGTTTTTCCGTCATCAGCGACAACGACGGAAAACGATTCGTGGCGCAATTCAAGCTCGATAAATCTTGCCATGTTTTTTTCATCTTCAATCAAAAGCACTCTTTTCATCGTTTACTCACCTTTTGTCCCTCATGGGGAAGTCCATCTGATTGTAGATGATAATAATTATCAGCGTCAACATAAGCGACTCGTTCGTCGATGAACCATCCGCCCATTTGCTACATAGGATGATCATCGTAACCATTCCATCGTGAGGGGGATGTGAAAATGAACGGGTATTCGCCTTATTTTTACGACGCGAGAATGATTTCTTCCTCATACCCGGCTGCGCCGACACAAGCCTATGCGCAAATTCAGGGCGGGCCGCTGGCTCCGAACCTGAACGGCTATGTCGTCTTCACGGACGTTCCGTACGGGACAGAGGTGTATGTGGAAGCGATCGGTTTACCGCCCTACAAGCCTGCATCCGGCAATCAACAGCCGATCGGTCCTTTTGGCTTTCACCTGCACGACCACGGCGTGTGCACAGTCGGCAATGCCGACGATCCTTTTACCGCAGCGGGAAGCCACTGGAACCCGACCAACCAGCCGCACGGCAACCATGCCGGCGACTTCCCCGTACTCTTTTCCAATGACGGGTACACGCGAATGAGCTTTTTTACCAACAAGTTCAGGGCAGCAGATGTCGTCGGAAGATCAGTGATCATTCACCAAAATCCCGACGACTACCGGACACAGCCATCCGGGAATAGCGGCAAAAGACTCGCCTGCGGCATCATCATGCCCGCCTAGCCCCATCACAGCTCAACTCCATGACAAATGCAGCGCTTCTCCGCAATCTCTCCCCCGCTCTTCCTGCCATGGACGCCAAAAAGCACAGAGACGCAGCCCCTGTGCTTTTCGTTTTCTTTTTTCCATACCTGTCTATCCGCGCAGCAGCGACAGATCGAAGCGCGGGACAAGCCCTTCCTCGGCTGCACGACCGAGCAAGGCAGTAATCGCCGCATAGCCATCTTCGCCCAAGTCTCGGGTAAATTCGTTTACGTACAAGTCAATATGTGCCTTGGCAACCTCAACAGACAACTCTTGCGCATGGCACATGACATACTCCTCGGATGCTGTCGGGTTCGCCCAAGCGTACTCCACCGATGCCCGCGTCCAGTTCGCCAGCGACTCCAAATCCATCGATCTGCGCGCGATGATCGCTCCCAAAGGAATAGGCAGATTCGTATCCGCCTCCCACCAGTTGCCGAGATCGGTCATGAGTGAAAGACCGTAGTTTTGATAAGTAAAGCGCGCTTCGTGGATGACCAGCCCCGCGTCGATTTTGCCGTCTCGTACAGCTGGCATGATTTCATGGAACGGCATCACGACGATTTCTCCGACGCCTCCCGGGACGTTTTGCGCTGCCCATAAGCGGAACAACAAGTAAGCTGTGGAACGCTCGCTCGGTACCGCCACCCGTTTGCCGGACAGCCGGGCCGGATCGTTGGCACTCGCGCCGGAATCGCCTTGCGTCAGGACAAGCGGGCCGCACCCTCTGCCCAAAGCTCCTCCGCACGGAAGCAGCGCATACTTGTCCAGCACCCACGGCAAGGCGGCGTAAGAAATTTTCATCACTTCCGGGCCTTCCGCCCGCGTCGCAAGCGTATTCGTAATGTCAATATCTGCGTACATGATGTCCAGTTCCGGTGCGCCAGGGATCAAGCCATGCGCCCAGGCGTGAAAGACAAATGTATCGTTCGGACACGGTGAAAATGCAATCTTCATCTACAGCACCTCCCGCAATACTGCGCTTCCTTTTTGTAAAACTTCCAGAGCGTCTTTGATCCGCCAAGCCGACTTGTCGCGCGGACCAATCGCATTGGAAACTGTTCTGATCTCCAGTACAGGCACTCCGCTTGCTTGCGCGGCGATGGCAACGCCGTAGCCTTCCATTGCCTCCGCGAGCGCCCCCGGCATTCTTTCTGCCAGTGCCTGCGCCGTTTGCGCCGTTCCCGTCACCGTGGACAGCGTCAAAATTTGCCCGCGATAAATAGGCAAGCCCGCCTGCAACATGGCTTGCTCCACCTGCTCTGCCAGCTCATCCGGGACTGGTACGCGCGCAGAACCAAACCCTAGCTCGTCCACACTGTGAAAACCATCCGGTGTCTCGGCCCCCAAATCGGCGCACACAATCTCGCTGGCAACCACGAGCGAACCGACATCTGCGCGTCCGACGAATCCGCCGCATATTCCGGCACATACGACCAGATCGTAGCGAGCTTCGGTCAAAGCCCGTGCTGTGCTGGCAGCCGCAGCTGCTGGCCCCACGCCTCCGATCAAAAAGGTGAACCGCTCATCTTCACCAATACCTGCGATGACCGCATCCCGTTCAACCGCTACCGATGTAACGATCAGGATGCGCTGCTTTTTTTGCTGATCAAGCATCTTTTCGCCTGCCCTCCTTCCGCTCTCCCTGCTTGTTTTCATCCTGTTTGAAAAAACTTTTTCCTCCTCCACGTTATCGCTACTTTTCTTTGCTGTAAAGTGTTTGACTTGTTTGTATAGCGAAAGGAAATTACTTACACTGAGATTGGGAATACTGATAGTGAAACTACACCTTCCTTGCCGGAAAGGTATTGACAATGTGCTTCTAATAAAATATATTAAGTTACGAAACGTAAGTTAATTATGTTGAATAAGTTCAACTTTTTTCATCCACTATGTAAATAAAACACAATCTCCTGGAGGTAAATGATCATGAGCAAAGACTTTTTTACAGCCGTTAAAGACAGAAGAACTTATTATGGAATCAGCAAGGAAGCCGTTGCTTCTGACGAGCGCATCCGCGAGCTTGTTGAAGAAGCCGTAAAGCATACTCCATCTTCCTTTAACTCGCAAAGCGCCCGCGTTGTTGTGCTTTTGGGCGAACAACACGATAAACTGTGGAACCTCACAAAAGAAACATTGCGCAAAATCGTTCCAGCCGAAAACTTCGCTCCTACGGAAGAAAAAATGAACGCATTTGGCAATGGCTACGGCACGGTTCTATTCTTCGAAGACCAAAGCGTAGTGAAAGGTCTGCAAGAAAAATTCGCAGCCTACAAAGACAACTTCCCGGTTTGGTCCGAGCAATCCTCCGGCATGCTGCAATTCGTCGTGTGGACTGCCCTGGAAACAGAAGGATTCGGTGCATCCCTGCAACACTACAACCCGCTGATCAATGAAGAAGTGCAACAAACATGGAACCTCCCAAGCGAGTGGAAGCTGATCGCACAAATGCCGTTCGGCAAGCCAACCGCGCAGCCTGGCGAGAAACAGTTCCAGCCAATCGAAGAGCGCGTGAAGTTCTTCGCCTAATTTTTTCACGGCTCATGACAAGACGGCGCGAAGCCATTTCAGCTTTTCGCCGTCTTTGTCTATATTTTACCGGGAAGATATTAAAGTAAGCGATTGATTTCCGCATTTGTCTGTGGTAGTATTAACTTAAACAAAAGATGTTTCAAAAAAGCGTTCACATATTGTAAAGGGTTTACAGTTATGTTTGAACCTTTCACAATGTGTGAATTTTATTTTATCCACAAATAAAAGTTGCATATTCATTTTAATATTGTTGGAGGTAACACCCATGCAAACAGGTACAGTAAAATGGTTCAACGCTGAAAAAGGTTATGGTTTCATCGCAGTTGAAGGCGGAAACGACGTATTCGTTCACTTCAGCGCAATCACTGGCGACGGCTTCAAAACTCTTGAAGAAGGCCAACGCGTTGAGTTCAACGTAGTAGAAGGCAACCGCGGCCCACAAGCTGAGAACGTTGTAAAACTGTAATTGACTCACGAAGCTGCCCTTGCTGCATAGCGGGGCGGCTTTTTTTATTGCCTTTTTCAGGCGGAAAAAGTCGGTTTTTGTCGATCAGCGTTATAAAATTCGGACTTTGTCCCTAAAGAGCTGTTGACAATAGTCAACGCTCCCCATATAATCACGTTATAATGCAGCGAAAAGCAATGGCGCTTTCCAGCATGAAGTTTTCAAAATTTTACGCAATGATAGTGATTCCTTCGCTTATTTTCTAACTTTGTTTGAAAGCGGTTCCAGATGGTTAGCAATCATAAAGCTGTTTAAACAAGTCCATACAAAATAAGCAAAGGCGCTTAGGTACATCCTGTTTTCAGGGATTCCTAAGCGCTTTTATTGTTTACATCTTTCAAAAAGGTGGGGTTGTCCATGGAGCACATTGGAAGTGTCATTATTTACATCATCATGCTATGCGCAGTCATCGGTGCGATCGCAGCAATCCGCAACAGCGATGAAGGGCTTGGCAAGGAGTTCATGGAAGGGATTCACTCAACCGGTTACATCTTCGTACCTGCTGCCGGTATCATGGCCTCTCTCCCTTATATTTCCTGGTTTGTAGAAAAAGCCGTATCGCCGATTTTCCACAAAATTGGCGCCGACCCTGCCCTGGCAGCGACCGCGATTTTGGCCTCTGACATGGGTGGATACCAATTGGCGAACATTTTGAAAAGCTCGACCGAGGGTTGGGTAATGGCAATGGTAGTCGGTCTGATGGCTGGTGCCACGATCGTATTCTCCATTCCGATGGGACTTGCCATGCTGGACAAGCGCGACCACAAATACATGGCGCTTGGCGTCATGTCCGGGATTTTGACTGTTCCGATCGGCGCTTTTATCACCAGTGCCATTCTCTCTTTGACCAATGCGCAAGTGCGTGCTGAAATCTCTACGAATGCTGACTCCACCTACGCTTTTGCAATCGGAATCGGCCAGGTTTTGCTGAACTTGTCTCCTATCCTCATTTTCGTAATAGCGATTGCCGCTGGTCTGCGCTTCATGCCTGACCTGATGATTCGCGGATTCATGATCTTCGGTAAAACAATGGACGCTGGTATCAAACTCGTACTCGTGTTCTCGATCGTGCAATACTTTACTGGCATCTTTACTACCCTCTTTGGCGCTTGGGGCTTCGATCCGATCATCGCCGACCCGAAAGACCAGTACCGCGCCCTGGAAACAGCCGGTTATATCGGTATCATGCTTTGCGGTGCATTCCCGATGGTATACTTGCTGCGTAAATACGCGGCGAAGCCACTGGAAGCACTCGGTAACAAGCTGGGGCTTAGCCCAACAGGCAGTGCGGGGCTTCTGGCAACTGTCGCAAACATTTTGGCGATGTTCCGTCTCGTGCGTTCCATGCCGCCAAAAGACAAAGTGGTAAACATCTCGTTTGCCGTATGTGCAGCGTTCTTGCTGGGTGACCACTTGTCCTTCTCTGCGAACTTCCAGCCTAACATCATCTTGCCTGTCATGCTCGGCAAGCTCGGTGCAGGTGTCATTGCAATCGCGCTCTCTTACTGGCTGTCTGTGCCAAAAGCACTGGAGCTGGAGAAACAAGATCGCGCAGCAGGCATCATCGGCCCTGATGAATACAAGGATCACCATGCATCCAATAAAGCTGCTTCTGAAGTAGCTGCTACGAAAGAATAAAAAGCAAGGCCGTCCATCAAGGGCGGCCTTTTTGCTGTTTGTATGCAGTATGTATGTCACGTCATCGTCGCGGCGCCCGCAAAAGGACGCTCACACCGCCAAGACAGCCTCATGACACCGAGCCAGTCGGACAAATCCGCTGCTTTTTTTGTCGCCCAGTATTCTCGTCCCTTTCTGCCGGACGCATGGAACGGTTGCGCCATGCCTTTCGCAAAAAAGCAACACGTCTCAGAACGTCCTGCTGTACATACGCTGTACTGTATTGACAAAAATGCGACAAGGAGCTGATTTCTGGATGCATTCCCCTGTCTATTTGGGAAACAATCGGCTTTTGCTCACGACTTGCTATGGCAAAAAGCTGCTTAGTCCCTCGGAAGACTTGAGTGTGGGCGTTGAGCTTGCGGCAAACGGAACCCATGAGAGCCCGCTGACCCGCTATTTTTGCCAGCAGGTGAAGCCTGGTCAGGTCGTTGTAGAGCTGGGTGCCCACATCGGCTATTTTACCATTTTGCTCGGTCAATTGATCGGACCGACCGGAAAGCTGTTTGCGCTAGAGCCGCACCCGCGCTGCCATGCCTTTCTGCTGGACAATCTCTCTATCAACTATTTTCACGACCGCGTACAGAGCTATCGGCTGGCGGCCTTTTCCCGGAAGTCGCGCATTTCGTTCTACGCCTCCCGTCGCTTCCTCGGCAACAGCTCGCTGCAACAACACAATGAAGCTTACCACAAGCACTATCTGGATGAATTTGACCAACTCGAAGTGGACGCTGTCGCCGTCGACGATCTGCTTCCGCCAGACCAGAGCATTGATTTTGTCAAAGTCGATATTGAAGGCGGCGAATACCAAGCTTTTCTCGGCATGGAACGGATACTCTCCACCCAGGCGAAAAACGTCGTCTTTGAGCTGAACCGCAACATGCTGCAAGCCGATTGGGAGCCGTTCGCCCAGCTGCTTTGCCACTATCGCCAGACGTTCTCCAAGCGCTTCTTCGTCCTCAATAGCGAAGGCTCAACGGTAGAAATCGACCTCGATATCGTGCTGGCGACCGGAGAGTGCCCTTATTTGATTATGACCGATTGATCTGCGGCCAAAATTCAATTATACATATCAGAATTTGCTTATTTTTTTTGTGTAATGTGCAATTGAGCAGTAGTCAAGCAAAAATGAATGTTATAATAAAAAGGTACAAAATTTCACAATGGGGAGAGAAACGATGGAACAACTCAATGCACAATCGACTCATCAAAAATTACCCATTGGAAAGTTGCTGAAGAGAATCTTCTTTATTCTCGTCGGTGCTTCCCTTGTATCTGTGGCTCTGGAGATTTTTCTGGTGCCGAACAAGATCATCGACGGAGGAATCGTAGGTATCTCCATCATTGCCTCGCATCTCACATCTCTGTCTCTTGGCATCTTCCTATTCTTGCTTAACTTGCCTTTTCTCATAATCGGCTATAAGCAAATCGGAAAGACCTTTGCAATCTCTACGCTTTTCGGGGTAAGTATCATGTCCCTCGGAACCACTCTGCTGCATCCCGTTCCCGGACTGACGGATGATCCGCTGCTTGCTGCGGTATTCGGCGGTATTATCATGGGGATTGGAGTGGGACTTGTTCTGCGCTACGGCGGCTCTCTGGATGGTACGGAAATTATCGCGGTACTGTTTAACAAAAAGTCTCCGTTCTCCGTTGGTGAGATCGTCATGTTTATCAACCTATTCATTTTGAGCAGTGCCGGATTCGTATTCGGTTGGGATCGCGCGATGTACTCGCTGATTGCCTATTACATTGCTTTCAAAATGATCGATCTGACCATCGAAGGCTTCCAGGAATCCAAATCCGTTTGGATCATTAGCGAAAACCACAAGTTGCTGGGAGACGCCATCGTTGCCCGTTTGGGACGCGGTATCACCTACTTGAAAGGGGAGGGTGGTTATACCGGAGATGACAAGAAAGTCATTTTCTGCATCATCACCCGTCTGGAAGAAGCCAAGCTGAAGCTGATCGTCGAGGAGCTTGATCCGAATGCCTTCCTGGCAGTCGGCAACATCCACGATGTACGCGGCGGGCAGTTCAAGAAAAACGCCATTCACTAAGAAGCTCTGCAAAAAAAGTGCCGCCTGACTATCAGCGGCACCTTTTTTTATGTCTTTGTCGGCAGGCTGCCATGACTTGCTGTCTGCGTCTGGCAAGGAAACATCATCACTACCTCTGTTCCCTTCCCCGGCTCGCTTTTGACCTCGATGTTCCCGGCGTGGGCGAGAACAAGCTGTTTGGCGATAGCCATCCCCAGTCCGGTTCCGCTCGTATCCTCTTTGGTGTGCCCCCCGCGATAATAGCGTTCAAACAAGCTCGCTTTTGTTTTTTCGTCCATCCCCGGACCATTGTCCGCGATGCGAACTGCAAAGCTGTCAGGGGCAGCAAGACTGACCTCTACGCGCACAAGCGTCCCTTTTGGCGTATGCCGGATCGCATTGGTCAAAATGTTGATGACGATCCGCGAAAACCATTTCGGATCGAGCAGCGCCACGATTTTTTCCTCTTGAGCCTCAAACTCGATCTCGTGCCCAGACGCGCTCGGCTCGTTTACCAGGTCAGCTGTCATTCTGCGGATCGCCTCCACGACAGACACTGGCTCTTTCATCAGCGGCAGCGCGTGGTTTTTTAAACGGTACGTCAAATTCAAGTCTTCGATCAAGCCATTCATGTAATCGGCTTTCTCCCGGATCGTTCGGCCAAACTGGTTTACTTCCGCCCTGCCCCACTCGTACTGCTCCGACTCCAGCATGGTCGCATAGCCAAAAATCGAGCTGAGCGGCGTCTTCAAATCATGGGAAAGCCCGGATATCCATTCTTCGCGCGTTTTCTCGATGTCTTTTTGCCGTTCTTCATTGGTCTGTAAAGTATGGCTCAGCTTCGCCAACGCGTCAAAAATGTCCTGAAAGACGGCGAACGACTTTTTCCGCTTGCCTTTTCGCGTCGTTCCGATGCGCCGACCGTTTTTGCCAATCGGCTCTGCATAGCGTCCTTGCGCCAGGTTGCCCAGCCAGTTCACCATATGCAAAAGCGGTTTCCCGACCCGCAGCGCATACCAGCTGCCCGCCAGCAGCACAGACACAATCAGGACGGCGCCCACCTGCAAAAACGAATAGGCAATCATGTTGTCGACGGACTCAGCCGCAGCTCCCGGGCGATACCACGGGTTGGCAACACCCACGATATACGTAAAACCGCTCGCCTTGTCGTAGCGGCTAGTGGTGATGACAGGGACGTTTCGACTTTCTTTGCCGTTCTGTAAAATCGGGACCAGATCAAGCTGCTTGGCTGCATCTGCTGCGTTGTACTCCGCGACGAGCTTGCCTTGCCGATCATAAATGGCGTACCAGCCCTTTTCCCGGGAGAAGCTGTTCGCAAGCTCGGCAGGAACCGGGGAGCCAGCTGTCGGTTTTGCTGCCAAAAGCTGCGCCATCAAGGCGTTTTCCGGAGCTGGCGTCCCGTACAGCACGATTACTTTTTGCTCCGACAGCTCCTGTTCTACCACCCAATGCTTCACGTAGTAAGCCGAAGCCTGGTCGTTTTGCGTCTGCGTGATCCACTCTCCCGGCTCATACGCTTGCTGGATAGTCGCCGGGGTGCGATACGCATACAAAAGCTTCCCTTTCGGATCGATAATCTGCAGCCAGCCGTTGTGGCTATCGACGCTTTTTTTCACTCGGTCGTTGACACTTATCTTGTCTTGCTCCCATTCGAGCTGCATGCGCAAATCGGAAGCGACCAGGCGGGACAGATCCGTTTCCAGCTCCTCGTTCATGAGGCGATAGCCCAAAACGATGAGCGAGCCGATCAGGCACAGAAGCAAAACCAGCAAAAAGCCGAAAAACTGGCGAACGTATTGGATGATCAGCTTTTTGCGCAGATTCATGCCTGTCTCCCTGGCGTCACCAGCTTGTATCCCAATCCTCTGACGGTAAGCAAATACTTCGGTTGTCCCGGATTTTCCTCGATTCGCTGGCGCAGCTTGTGGATGTGCACCATCACCGTATTTTCATCGAACAGCCCATACTCGTCCTTCCAGACGTGATCGTAAATTTGTTCTTTGGTGAACACGCGATTCGGATTTTGGCAAAAAAACACCAGCAAAGAAAAGACTTGCGCCGGACAGTCAACCTGCTCGTTGTTCACGGTTAACTCGGCTGCCTCTGCATTGACCTGAAAACGGCCGAAGTCGTAAATTTTCGCTTCCGGCGCAGGTGCTGGCCCGCCCAGCGTTCGGCGCAAGTGCGCCTTCATCCGGGCGACGACTTCCAATGGATGAAAAGGCTTGGTGATATAATCGTCTGCCCCGTGAGCAAAGCCGCTCAATTTGTCAAAGTCGGTTCCTTTCGCCGTCAGGAAAAAAATCGGCGCTTTCGTGCGCTGGCGAACAGCGGAGCAAAGCTCAAAGCCGTTTTTGTCCGGCAGCATGACGTCGAGAATCAGCAAGTCATATTGGCGTTCCTCGACCATCCGCAGCGCCTGTTCGGCTCTTGTGCATGTATCTATATGTACGAAGCCTTCTTTTTGCAAAACGGTTTTTAGCATGTGCAAAATCGCTTCCTCGTCATCTACCAGCAAAATTCTCGCTTCTTGTTCCACATTCTCACTCCCTTTTCCCCCTCATCATATCACGAGCGGGGGCAGCCATTATAAAAGATAAGGTAATGGTAAGGTTGCGTTTTCGTAGAGGAAAGATTCATCCTTTATGCTGTAGGAGAAAGGAGCGAATAACACTATGTGGGCTATTTGCAGGCATGAATATTTTCGTTTGTTCAAAAGTATCAAGTCACTGATTACGATCGCCTTTATCGTCGGCGTGTCGTATTGGGTTTCCGATCTGGTCAATCAAGCGGCAACTTTGATCCCCCAACAAGAACTGGCGAAGGGACACGCCTTGGGCGTTTTTGTATTGATTATGCTTTTGGGACCGCTCTTCGTCTTTAGTCTGTCGCATGACGTCATCAACCGTGAGCTGGCAGGCCGGACGATTCGCTTTCTCGTCACCCGCACTTCCCGGAACAAGATCATCCTGGGGAAATTTCTCGGAATCCTCTGCTTCTGGCTGAGCTGTCTCGTGATTACTTTTGGCGTCGTACTCGCTACTGTGCATACGTTTGACGCCAAAACCTTTTTGCACTGCTTGTCTCTGCTCGTCTACTGCATTTCGCTGGCTCTCTTGCTGTCTCTCGTAGTTCCGCGCCCGAGCTACACGATGTTTCTCGGAATTGTCGTGGCGATGCTGCTCCCGGGACTGGGATTGTGGAGCACGTTTTCCGAGCAGCCTGCTGCACAATGGATCGCTTACTTGACTCCGTTTACTTACCTGGAAAAAGGCGGCGCGTGGGTCGGAGTCATCTGGGGCTATGTCGTCCTGTTTCTCGGCGCTTCCATGTACTTGTTCCAAAGGAGGGATTGTTAATGGCCGTCTTTCAAACGATGGAATTGAGCAAACGTTTCGGTGACCGCACCGTCGTCGATCAAGTAAGCCTGTCTGTACAAGGCGGGGAAATCTTCGGGTTTCTCGGGCGAAACGGAGCCGGGAAGTCTACTTTTATCAACATGCTGACAGGGATTATTCGCCCGACTTCCGGACAAATCGAGATGTTTGGCCAGGACGTCCGCGATGAACAATGGAAACGGCGCATTGGCGTCTTGCCGGACTATTCCACTTTTTACGACTCTCTGTCGGCTGCCGATCATCTGCGCTATTTTGCTCGTGTCAAAGGAGTTGCCTTGACGAATGAGGAGTGCATGCGCATCCTCGGAGCGGTAGAGCTTGCTGAACATGCTTCGCGCAAAGCGAAAACTTTTTCTTTCGGGATGAAAAAGAAACTCGGAATTGCCCAGGCAATGATCGGCGATCCGGAAATTTTGTTCCTCGATGAACCTACCTCTGGCGTTGACGTCGAATCCGCCCTGCACATTCAGGAGCTGCTGCGCCGTCTGCACGAGAAGGGCAAAACGATTTTTATGACCTCGCACAACTTGCATGAGGTAGAAAAGATTTGCACCCGCATTGCCATCATGAAAAGCGGAAAAATCGCTTCGCTCGGCAGCCTCGACGAGTTGCAGGCAGCGCAGCAGACATGGCGGCAAGTACAGGTTCGCCACTCCGCTTTTGCCACTGACGAGCACCCTGCATTGCACGCATTTATCGCATCGCTCGGTCGCAACCTCAGTTGGGGGGATGGTCGCTTTTCGCTTCAAGTGGATGAGGAACAAAAAGTCGCCGCGCTGGTACGCGCGCTCGTACAGGAACGCGTGGATATTTACGGTGTGAATGTGGAAGTTCCCTCTCTGGAAAAAATCTTTATGCAGGATGATGATACCTATGTCTAGCAAAATGATTTTATTGATTTTGTCCACTGTCTTTGTCTATCGGATTATCTTCAAAAATGACGACTTGTGGACTCCCTCCACATGGCTCCTGATCGGAGTGATTACCGTGAACTTGATCATCATCGTCCGGAAGAAATGGACAGAACGCGGTACAGGCGAGTAAACGAAAAAGACAGCTTTTATCCCGACATTTTGCCGGGACGAAGCTGTCTTTTTCGGCGCAACAGATCACATGAATGATAAGTAAGACGGCAGTTGATCAAGGCGTTCGATCACGGCCAGCGGCTTGTGGTCTGTGGTCGCCGTCTTTCCTTTCGGGTTGAGCCAGATCGCGCTAAAGCCGGCATCGATGGCTCCGGCGACATCTGCTTCCCACGTATCGCCGACAAACAAAACTTCGCCGCTCGCTGCTTCCAGCCGTTCCCGTGCCGTGGCATAAATGCGCGGGTCTGGCTTGTGATAGCCCAAAAGCTCGGAAATAATCACCCGATCTTGCGGAAAATAGGAGGACAACCCTAAACGTTCGAGTTTGATAAACGCCATATCAACCGGGCCGTTGGTGACGATGCCAAGCTTGTGCTGCTCCGCCAGCTGCGCAACGATTTGTTGCACGGATGGATCAGGCTGCACGGCATCGAGACACGCCGCCTGGTACGCACGCTGAAAATCGTCCACGTCCCGGGCTTCGATGATCCGGTTGAAATCAGCCATTGCCCTTTGCATCCGCAGCTGGCGATACTGCGTGAAATCGTATTTTTTCGCAATGACGTCGATCCACAGATCGTCACCGTGGCGACGCAGCGCCGAGAGCAGTCCGGCAGCATCCATGCCTGCTGTTAATGCATGAGTGGCAATCGTTTGCTGCATCCCCTGCTCCCAGCAAGCGGAAAAGTCAAACAGCGTATCGTCGAGATCAAACAGGATCGTACTGAATCGAGACAATGTAGGTCACTTCCTCTTCCATTTTTCCTCTAAATAATACCTGCGCAAGGCTCTGTCTTTTGCTAAGATCATTGTAACGGATTATGAGAGCCGCCATCACGTTTTTGGCATCATTTGCGAAAAAGGAGGAGGATTGACATGTCAGAAGAGAAGCTTGACCAGCTGCTGGAAGGAATGAATGAGCTTCGTTTGGTTACTCGCGCTCTTTTGGATCGAAAGGATAAAACAAACGCCAAACTGGATGCTTTGATAAAGGAAGTGCTGGAGCTAAGGGCACTGTTTCGGAGTTGAAACAAGATATCCCTGTGCTCAAGCAGGATTAGCCTAGCTGATCGGCTTTTTCATCGCCGATTGCCGTACGGTTTACTTCACAGCCAGTTCTTTTTCCAGAGCTTCTTTCAATTCCTCCGGCAGCAATATGGACCGCCTCGTGTTGGCATCGATCATCACCATCGTGACATCCGCATCGGCCACCAGCTCGTCATGTATGTTGAACAGCTCATGGCGAATCACGAAGCTTTTTTCTTTCACCCGCAGCGCTGTCGTAATCGCATAAACCTCTTCTCTCATCCGCAGCTCTTTGCGATAGTTGATATTAATATTCACGACTACAGGCATAATGGCCCGCCGCTTCAATTCATCGAGTGTAAATCCGAGCTGCCAGATCCAGTCAAAACGCGCCCACTCCATATACTCCAAATACTTGGCATTATTCACATGACCGATTACATCAATATCCGTAGACTGCACGGTAAACGCAAAGCGATGGGCCATTTTCTCTCACTCCTTGGCTGTTGTTTTCTTTAGTATAACGAAAATCGGCAACTGAGTGAACATTCATTCAAAATTTTCCGAATGATCACGCTGTTCTTTCCCGTTGATTCTCCTATAATAAAAGAAAGGACAAGCGCCTATTACGGTACGTGAAAGGATGGTTCCATGTTCGAGCAAGAATTGCTGCCTTCTCTGCAAACAGCCCGTTCCCGCTATTTGAACACACTTTCGAACCTTAAGGCTGACGAGCTGCCATTGAAGCTCGCTCCCGAATCAAACTCCATTGGCTTTTTGATTCGCCATATCGCCGAGGTCGAATTTCGCTTCTGTACCATGTTTTTTGCGCGTCCGCTTCCTGATTATATCTCCTCTCTGGCCACGATTGGTCCAGTCAAGGACGAAGGCAATTTTACTGATATGAATGAGCTTTTAGCTATTTGCGAGGCGTCTTACGATTATCTCGTCGATGCTTTGACCACTCTGCCACAGGATGCCTGGGATGTGGCATGCGAAGCTCCCATCGGCACGCTGACTCCCCGTCAGGCTCTCGGTCGCCTGATTTATCATATGGGGTATCATGGCGGACAAATCGGCCTGATTCGCAAATACGGCGGCGCAAGATGACCTTGTCCTTTTCCGGAAAACAACTCGTCATCCGCGAGATGCAGCGTGCTGAGCTGCCGTACGTGCTCGATATGTACAACAGCAATCCACAGTACAACTTGCTGCGCTCCCGTACCGACACCATGAGCCTTTCCGAGTTGGAAGCGGAGTACCATTCTGCGCTGGCGATTCCCCATGGCTATTGGCTCCTGCTGACGGTAAAGGAAGCTCCCGTCGGTGTGATGCACGTCGTCCTCTCCAGCGAGCACGATGCGAAAAGCTGGGTCAGTTTGCTCGTTCTGCATGCGTCCTGGCAACGAAAAGGGCTGGGAACAGAAGCGGTGAAGCTGTTTGAAGACTTTTGCCTATTGCGCGGCACCAAACACATTCACCATGGTATTATCGCGTACAATGAACCAGCGCTGCTTTTTTGGGGCAAGCTTGGCTACGAGCAGTATCGTCAAGTAGAAGCACCTGTCGGGCAGTTGACACAGCCTGTCCTGCTGGTCGCCAAATGGCTTGAAGCTTGAACCCTCATCCCGCTAACAAGGAGGTGAATCACAATGAAGCGCCACCTGTATGAATGTGATGTGCCTGTCCTCGCCTAGTCGGTGAGGAAGCGTCTTTTTTACTGCCTCCCGGCTATACAAGCCTATTTGTACGGATCAGATCATTCCGGGAGGGATTGTTGTTATGTCGTATTCACCATGGAAACAGTCATTGCTTGGCGCCATCTGCCTGACACTTGCGGCAGCGATTTGGGGCGGCGTGTATGTCGTGAGCAAAGTCGTACTGGAAGTCATTCCGCCGTTTACTTTGTTGATCCTGCGATTCGGCATCGCTTTGCTCGTGTTGGGGGCATTCGCTTTGGCCCGCAAGGAAGTCGTTCAGAAAAGAGATTATCCGTTGCTCATGGGCATTGCTTTTGTCGGGGTCACGATCTCGATTGCAGCCCAATTTCTCGGCACCAAGCTCTCTACGGCGCATATGGGCGCCCTGATTACTTCCGCATCTCCAGCTTTTATTGCGATTTTTGCCGTCTGGCTGCTGAAAGAAAGCATTCACTTCAAGCAAGCCGCCGGAATCGTGCTTGCAACGGTTGGCGTGATTATCGTAATCGGTGTGCCGGATCAGGCGGATGCCCAATCGTCATTGACGGGAAACCTGATTCTGTTGGTCGCAGCAGTAAGCTGGGGGCTGTACACCGTCCTTAGCAAAAAAGCGACGCAGCGTTATTCCTCGCTGCTTGTCACAACGTATGTCGCTTTGTTCGGGCTCATCTTCACAAGTCCTGTCATGCTCTGGGAGCTATCTGTCACCCCGATATCGTGGCAATTTGGCGGGGAGATTTGGGCGGGCGTCCTGTATATCGGGCTAATCTCGACTGCCGGAGCGTTTTATTTGTGGAACAAGGGCTTTGAGCTTATGCAAGCTGGCAGTGGCGCAGGCTTCTTTTTCGTCCAGCCGATTGTCGGAGCTTTTCTCGGCTGGCTGTTGCTCCACGAACACCTGGGCACCAGCTTTTTCGTTGGAGCTGCCTTCATTTTTCTCGGCGTAGCCTTGTCCAATCTGCGCAAGCGCACTGCCACTGAAGCCGCCGATTTAGCGAAAAGATCATAAACAAACGCGAAAAAGGACAGCTGGCAACTCGCTCGCTGTCCTTTTTTCCATGCCGCTACGGGCAAAAATGTTGCGTAACCTTCGCTCTTCCCTCAGCCATATCGACCGTGGCTCTCGCTCCATTGACAAACGTCATTTGCGGAGGCATATGTCCGCAATCAATATCGTACAAAATCGGGATTCGCAGCTCATCCGCCAGCTCCTGGTACACGTCCTCTGCTGTATAGCCCTGAACAGCGTGATTCGCTGCACTGCGTCCAAACATGATCCCGGCACAGTGAGCGAACCAGCCTGCCAGCTTCATCTGGACAAGCGATCTGCGCAAGTCGGCAGCCGACAATTCACAGTTTTCCAAATACCACAGCAGTTGTTCATTTTGAATCATCGCTTGTTGAAACCGCGCTACATCCCCGTAAGGTGTTCCGATCACATGCCGGATCGTGTCTATGCAACCGCCAAGCAGCCTCCCCGTCACATGTACTGGCTCTGATTCGGTCGTTTTCCAACGAGTCGGCTCAGTAAGGTGAAACACATAAGGTGATGGATTGTCGTGCTGCCACTCTGCCTGGTAGTATTCGGACGCCTCTTGTACAACCTGCTCGCCTGTTTTGGTCGAAAGTACAGCCTCCCATTGGGCTGTCGTCGCATCCATGCTCTCCCCGCGCAAGTCGATCAGATTGGTGCCATGAGCCGTGGCTACACCCGTTTTCAATGTAATCGCAAGCAACAACAGACTGATATCGGAATAGCCAAGCACCCATTTGGCGGGAAAGGCTTCAAAATCGAGCTGATCGAGAATTTCAATCAACAGTTCGCCACCCCATGGAGGGATGATCAGATCGATGTTTTCGTCGCGAAGCATGGCATTAAATTCTGCTGCGCGGATGGCTGCATCAGCCGATCTTGCTTTTTGCTGCGTCCATGCTGTGTCTTTGCAAACGGTTGAATAGCCCCGTTCCTCCGCTCGTTTGCAGGCAAGTGTAAGCAGTTCATGCAATTCAGCCGGCACCCCGGACGATGGAGCCGTTACGCCGATTGTGCTGCCTTTTTTCAAGACCGGATATGTAATCACAATGTTCCCCCCTCGCCTTTTTTCCATTTTATCGTAAAATCAGACAAAAAGCAGATGGATATGGATGACGCGCTTTGCTCCCTGACCATTTGAAAAGCCGACTGCTATCCATGTTGGAACAACACCCAGTGAAAGAAAAACGATCTCGAAAAACGGATTTTCTCCAATACATATGCGTGTATCGAAACCAGCTAGGCTGTGCAGAAAAAAGGGTTACTCCACTTTTGATGGAGTAGCCCTTTACACGTGCGCTATAGTGACCCATGCTGGACGATCTTTCTCCGCCGGATGATTCCCGTTCAGCCAGATCAGATGCCACAGCAAAAAAATAGCTGCCGAGACTTTCTCGACAGCCGGGACAGCACGAAGCCGTCAACCATTTATATAAAACGGGAGGGAAGTAGAGGAGTTTCAACAAACATTACAAACGTGATTCCAGTTGGCGAATCGAATCGTTACTGCTTGCTCGTATCAGTTGATGTAGACTGATCGGCTGATCCGCTGTTTTCCGTTCCTGTCGTTCCAGCAGCGCCTGCGTCAGACTTGCTGTCTGAGCTGTTGCTGTCAGCCGCTGGTGCGTCAGATGACGTGCTTGTGCTATCCGAGCCGCCTGTTGTCGCATCAGAACTGTTGCTCGATGCATCAGACGTCGATTTGTCCTCCGAAACCGAGTTGTCACTCGATTGTCCATCACCTGTAGCTGGTGTCGTTTGACTGGTGCCTTCTTGTTGTGTCGCTGGTTCAGGCGTCCCTGTTGTGCTGGAGCAGGCAACCAGGCTTCCAGACAGGAGTAATGCGACAGCTGCAATGGAAATCCATTTTTTATTCATGCTCATTCTCCTTTCATCCTTGGCTTCGTGACCTTCTCGCCGTCACAAGAACATCGTAACGGGCAAAGATAACCATTCTGTAAGGAGAATAGGAAAAAACCATGATCTAATTATGAAAAAAGTATGACCATGACCGCAAGCAGCGTCATGGTCCCTGTTTGACGAGCGATACGGGCGATACCGGCATGATCGGCAACAAAATAGTAAAGGTGCTGCCTTCCCCCGGCACACTTTCCACGCGACACACGCCATCGTGCAGCTCTACCAGCTCTTTGACGATGGCAAGTCCAAGCCCTGTACCTTTATTGTTTTTGGAGCGACCGCGATCCACCTTGAAAAATCGCTCCCAAATCCGGTCGAGATCGTCCGCAGCAATCCCCATCCCCGTATCCTGCACCTGGATGCGCATCCATTGCTCCTGCAGCCCGGCGGTCATCCGGATTTCGCCAGCCGTAGTGAATTTCAGCGCATTTTTCACGAGGTTCTTCAAAATTTGCGCGACCCGATCCTTGTCCGCGTAGATGCGCGGCAGCTCCGCTTCGGCCTCGACTACCAGTTGAAGCCCTTTTTCTTCCGCCTCTTGCCGGAATGAAAAAGCTACGCGGTTCATGACCTCTGCCACATCGACCGGGAACTTGGCGAGATTGACCTCGTTGTTCTCCAGCTTCATCAAATCCATCAAGTCGTCGACCAGACGATTCACCTGCATCGTCTCCGAGTACATGACGGCGTAATACTTTTGCCGCGCTTCCTCATCTTCTACCAGTCCGTCCTGCAATGCCTCCAAAAATCCTTGCATCGCCGTCAGCGGCGTGCGCAGCTCATGCGACACATTGGCGAGAAAGTCGTTGCGCACCTGTTCCAGATGGTGCCGCTCCTGTTCGACCTTTTCCAGCTTTTCCGCCATCGTGTTGATCGTGTGAGCCAAATCGCCGATTTCATCGTGCGTATCGACCTGGACGCGCTCTGCGTAATTGCCCCTGCCGATCTCCGCAGCCGTCCGCTCAATCGTGCGCAACGGGCGGGAAATCGACCAGGACAAGTAGGAAACCATCGCCGTAGACAGCACAACGCCGAACAGCGTAGCCCATAAAATCGACTCGCGCATTTGCCCGAACGTTTTCTCGATCCCTTCGATTGGAGCATGCAGGATGATTCCCCCGTACACCTGCTCCCCCTCGCCCCACGGCACAGAGACTGAGAGCATCGGGTCCTCCAGTCCTTCGATTTTCAATTCCGTGACCGCATTTTTGCCTTTCAGCACGTTGTCTGCGATGGAGACAGCGACCGACTTTCCGGTGAAAACTTCGTCCTTCATCGAAGTCGCGACAATTTTCCCCTCTTTGTTGAACAGCCATATCCGGGTGTCAAACGATTCGTCGAGCATCGCCAGCTTGTCCAGCAACTCCTTGTTCACCCGATTGCTGTCGTGAATCGCGACGTTGACCTTTTTCGCCATCCGCAGCAATTCTTCTTCCTTGGAATTGTAAATGTACTCCCTCGCAAAAAAGGAGAGCAGGATGCCGGAAATGCCCAGTCCGACAAGCACAGTAGCCAAAAAGCTGAACAGCAGACGGCGGAAAATGCTTTTGGAAGTGCCCAGCATCAGCTCTCCACCCCAAACTTGTAGCCGATCCCCCAGACTGTGTGGATGCACTCATACGGGAGATTTTCCAGCCGTTGTCTGATCTTTTTGATATGAACGTCGATGGTGCGGACGTCTCCGAAATAATCGAAGCCCCACACTTGTTCGAGAAGTTGCTCGCGCGACCATACGCTGCCTGGCGATTTGACCAGCTGCACGAGCAAATCAAATTCCTTCGGGCGAAAGCTGACCTTTTCTCCCGCGACGATGACCTCCCGCTTGTCCAGGTCAATCGTCAACTGCTCAAAGCTGAAAATGCGCGGCGCATCCTCCTCGACCTTCGGCTTTGGCTGCAGGCGGCGCATGATCGCCCTGATTCGCGCCACCAGTTCGCGCGGACTGAACGGCTTGGTCACATAGTCGTCCGCTCCCAGCTCCAGACCGAGCACACGGTCAAATTCCTCATCTTTTGCCGTCAGCATAATAATCGGCGTATCCCATTTTTTGCGAATTTCCCGACACGCCTCAAAACCGTCCATTTGCGGCATCATGACATCCAGAATCAAAACATCGGGTTGTTCCGTCTCTACAAGGGCAAGAGCTTCCCGTCCATCCTTGGCGACGACAAGCTCGAACTGTTGTTTTTCAAAATAAAGGCGAATGATTTCGCGTACATTTGGATCGTCATCAGCTACGAGGACCTTCATTTGGGCCATGGCTAACAACCTCCTTTCCTTTGAACGGCATAGGAAAAAAGTGCCGTTGCAGACGCTACAGCTTTTTCCCATGGTAACACAGATCATCCTCGTTGTGGACGGATAGAAGTCCTAACTGTCCGGGAATAGCAGGAAGTGAACAAGCGACAAAAAACGCGCCAGACCCTTTTGCAAGGCGGCGCGTCGTCTTTTCTTCATCTGATCGATCGGCAAAGCAAAGCCTACACCTTGCCCAGTTTTTGCTCCAACACTTTTTGTCCGTCTTTGCGACCGGGACGCAAGCTGCCCCATAGATAGCCGATCAGCCCTCCGGCGATGGCAGGAAGCAGCCAGCCGATCCCTTCCTTGTGCAGCGGCAAATGCTCCAAAATCGGCGCGAGCGCCGCGATCTTGATGCCAGCCTGCGCAAATCCATCCAACAAACTGACCACCGTTGTGGCAATAATCGCCCCCTGGTAAACAGCGGCGTAGCCTTTGAATGATTTGTGGAAAAACGATACGAGCATCAAGACAATCGCCAGCGGATAAATCGCCATGAGCACCGGAACGGATATCGCGATCAGCTGCGTCAGCCCTACATTGGCAACAGCCGCGCTGAACACACTCAAAATGATTGCCATTGTCTTGTAGGAAACACCCGGGATATGCTGGGAGAAAAAGCGGCTGCATGCCGTCACCAGCCCGACAGAAGTTGTCAGGCAAGCGAGTGATACCGCGCCGCCGAGCAACAGATTGCCGAGCGGACCAAACAGATGCTGGACAGCGCCCGTCAAAATTTGTCCGCCATTATCGGACTGTCCCAATGAATAGCTGGTCGCCCCCATGTATCCCAGCGCCAGGTAGACAAGCCCCAAGCCGATCGCTGCAATGACAGCCGCCTTGATCGTCGACCATGTCAGCTTTTTCGGGTCAGTGATGCCCTTTTCCCTTACCGCAGCAGTGACGACGATACCGAATACCATCGCGGCCAACGCATCCAGCGTAAGATAACCTTCGACAAACCCTTTGAAAAAGGCGGTATGCTGGTAATCTCCCGTCGCCACTCCTACCTCGCCCATCGGTTGAAGGAGCGATTTGAAAAACATGATGCCAATAATGATCAGCAAAGCAGGAGTCAGAACTTTCCCAATTCGGTCTACAAGCTTGCTCGGATTCAATGCCAGCCAAAACGTGATCGCAAAATAAACAATCGTGGTCACAAGCAGCGGAAGCGGGCTTCCTTTTGCCGATTCAGACAAAAACGGCAGAACGCCCATCTCGTAAGTAACCGTACCTGTTCGCGGGATGGCCATGAATGGCCCGATCGACAAATACACAATAAACGTAAAGACGGTTGCAAACAGAGGATGAACTCTCCCTGCCAACGCTTGCAGATTGCCGCCGCCCAATCCTACGGCGATCACCCCGAGGAGCGGCAAGCCCACTCCGGTGACAATAAAGCCGAGCATGGCAATCCATACATTTTCACCCGCTGCCTGTCCAAGCGCTGGCGGGAAAATCATGTTTCCGGCTCCAAAAAACAAAGCAAACAGCATAAGTCCTACAGTAATGGTTTCTCTCTTTGTTAAATCTCTCATGTTACTCCCCACCATATTGTTGGTTTTTATAAAATTTTTATTAGTATAACTTAATTTTTCTTCATTTATCAACTGTAATTTGTTGAAAAGTAAAGAATTTTTCGTCAAAGGTGACAATTATTCCTCCCAGACCTCTTTGCGCTTGACGGCGCCTACCGCTTCCCAAATGTATAGAGAATATATGCTTCGCCACGGTTCCCAGCGTTCTCCCATGCGGCGAATTTCTTTCTCATCCGGCTTTGTATCTAGTTTATATACAAGCGAAATCCCGTTGCGCAGTCCGATATCGGCGGCGGGCAGCAAATTGGGACGGCCCATTCCGAACATCAAGAGACACTCCACTGTCCAGCGGCCAATTCCGCGCAAGGCAGTCAGATGAGCCACAACTTCCTCGTCTTCCATCGCCCACAGCCGCTCCAGCTCCACGGTTCCATCGACAATCGCACGCGCATAGTCGATGATATACTCCGCTTTGCGCTGGCTGAACTGCAAGGGACGCAAATCTTCCACAGAGAGCCTGGCGACTGCTTCCGCGGTAGGAAAAGCGAGAAACTTCACCCCGCGCTCGTCCACGACCTCATCGCCTGCCAATGCCAGCAACCGTTGCGTCAAATTCGCCGCGAAGGTCAGATTGATTTGTTGACCGATAATCGTTTTGACCATCGACTGGAACAGATCGGAGTCGTGCATCAAGCGCAAGCCGCGAAACCGTTTGACCAGAGCAGCCAGTTCAGCTTCTTCCTGCATCTGTGCATAAATCGGCAAAAGGTCGAGGTCAGCGCAAAAAACGTGACGGATCGTGCGCACAAGCTCACTTCGTTCCTCTACTGACAAAGCGGCAGTCGTCTCGACCTGCAAGACTGGCTGATCAATATTTCCCACAAATTGCAGGCTGGTCAAAACCGGGCGTGACCCGACACGAAAAACGCGTCTGAGCAGATTGTTTTCTGCCTGTACTTCCAGTTGGGGATCAGGATGAGTTTGCAGCCGTTGCAAAAGTCGTTCGAAGGAGTACGGAGGCATAAGCGGGATCTGAAATGCGTGCACGAAAATTACCCCTTTCACTCAAAGGCAGGTTCTTGGCTCCATCCTAACACAAAACACCCCTGAAAATCTCCAGGGGTGTTGGTTCAGGCGTACAGGCGCATGAGGTTACTTCGAGAACATTCCTTTGAGCACGAACTTCACGTTTGCCGGGCTTTCTGCCAGACGGCGCATGAAGTAGCCGTACCAGTCATTTCCGTATGGCACGTATACGCGCATTTTGTAACCTTCGCGAGCCAGGTCGATCTGGGATTGCGTGCGGATACCGTACAGCATTTGGAACTCAAACTGTGTACGCGGAATGTTGTATTCTTTTTCCAGCTGTTTGACATAAGCGATAATGTTGTCGTCGTGTGTGGCTACAGCAGCATATCCGCCATTCAGCAGGTGTTGCTTGATGATTTTTTTGTAGTTCTCATCTACATCCGGCTTGTTCGGGTAAGCGACTTCCGCAGACTCTTTGTAAGCGCCTTTTACCAGACGGAAGTTCACCTTTTTGTCTTTCAGGCTGTCGATATCATCGGAAGCCTTGTACAGGTAAGCCTGAATAACGGTTCCTACATTATCGTATTCTTCCAGCAGTTCATTCAGGATTTCCATTGTCACATGGTTGTGTGCGTAGTCTTCCATGTCGATCCGCACGAACAGGTTGCCGTTTTTCTTCGCTGCATCGAGGATGCGTCTCATGTTTGTCATGCACAGCTCGCGGCTGATATCCAGACCGAGCGAAGTCATTTTCAGCGACAGGTTGCAATCGACACCGGATTGGTGAATCGCTTCCAATGTTTTGATGCAGTAGTCAGCTGACTCGTTTGCTTCTTCCAGGCTGAAAACAAATTCACCCAAGTGGTCGAGTGTGCAAACAAGACCTTGCTGGTTCAACTTGCGTACAGCAGCGATTGCTTCTGCAATCGTGACACCGGATACAAAACGGCTGGCACCGAAGCGCAGACCCCATTTTTTCGCAGCCGCATTCATCGCTTTATTTTTGGATAAGAATAAGAAAAAATCCTTCATAGCTTGTTCCATCGTTGACTGTCTCCTCCTCAACGTACTCTGCATCATTTGTACTAGCATAAACCGTGCCAACACAGCCTGGTTCGTGATATCTTGACTTTGCCAATCATGATGGAGCACGACTGCTGTACATACGCTTCAACACATATGTACATTTCGTGTCTATTCTTGTACACTTCTGATTAGTTACAATTACTGACGGGTAAGGGCTAAGCAGATGACCAGTCCCTTTTACCTGTTAGTGTGGATAGGAAGTGACGATTTGAAACCTCTATTCTCACTGGATACTGTTGTCTCGGACTTGGCAATTCCAGTCAATCCTCTTGATATTAAATTACGCGACGGCGAAAAGGAGGGTGTATGGCGCAACGGCGAGCGTGATGTAGCGGTGATTTGTGTTCCCGCGACCGCGACGCTTGCCCAGTGTCTGGAACATATCCGCCTGGCACTCGCCACTACTCCCACGCCCACACTGGTCACGGTCGATAGGGAACGACGGGCAACAGGCATTGTTTTGCCGAATCAATTGCTGGCCGCCTTTGTCAATTTGACGCAAAACCAGTCTGTCCTGCTCAGCACCTTGATGGACACGATGAGCGAAGCCATTACGATCGTCGACTCCAACAATATCGTCCAGTATTGGAACCGGGCCGCTGAAACCATTTACGAGATCGACCGGGATCAAGTGCTTGGCACCTCGCTTGACGAGCACTTTGCCAGCGAGTCCATCCGCCTTTTGGACGCCTTGCGCCAGGGCACGTCTGTTCAACGGGTGTACCATATTCCCCGCCCGGACAGCCACGTCCTGATCAATGCCGCACCGATTCGCCAGGATGGGCAGATCATCGGGGCGATCTCGATTGAACAGGATATTACCGAGCTTGTCCGGCTGAATGAGGAGCTGGCGCACACGACCGCCCACCTGCACAACTTGCAGCAGGAAATGAGCCGATTTCAGGCGGCGGATGATCCTTTTTACGTGATTAAAGGGCATTCCGCTTCCATTCAGGCCGCCATCAGCTCTGCGAAAAAGGTCGCCCAAACCGACGCCACCGTGCTGATTTACGGCGAAAGCGGCGTGGGCAAAGAGCTGTTTGCCAAAGCGATTCACCAAGCCAGCAGACGGCGGGAGAAGCCTTTTGTCGCCATCAACTGCGGAGCGATTCCGGCAGCGCTGTTTGAAAGCGAGCTGTTCGGCTACCAGGGGGGCGCTTTTACCGGAGCGGAGAAAAAAGGCAAGCCAGGCAAGCTGGAGCTGGCCCATGGCGGCACGCTTTTCCTCGACGAAATCGGGGAGCTTCCGCTGGAGCTGCAAGTCAAGCTGCTCCGCGCCCTGCAGGAGCGGCAATTTTACCGCGTAGGGGGAACCGAGCCGATCACCGTCAACACCCGCATCGTAGCAGCAACCAACCGCCAACTGGAACAGATGGTGTCAGACGGCCGTTTTCGCGAAGACTTGTATTATCGGCTCAACGTCTTTTCGCTGGAAATTCCCCCGCTGCGCGCCAGACGCGAAGATTTGCCGGAGCTTGTCCAAATCTTCATCCACGAGTATTCTGTCGTGCATGAGCAAGCCGTGCCGCGCATCGCGTCAGAGGTGATGCAGGCTTTGTTCGACTACAGCTGGCCAGGCAATATTCGACAGTTGCGGAATGTCATTGAACGTCTGTCGATCCTGCAAGAAAACGGCGTCATCTCCCCGGAGCATTTGCCAAGCGCGATTCGCTCCCAGCATGACGAGATTCCTCCCGCTGCTTTTGCGTCCATAAACAGTACGTACAGCGCCCCGGCAGCAACGCGTCCTGTGCACGTCCCGGCAAATCCGTTGGCGATGCATCATCCCCCCGGACAGACGGAAAAAGAGCGCGTGATCGCAGCTCTGGAACGCACGTACGGAAACAAAAAGGCGGCAGCCGAGCTGCTCGGCATCTCACGGGGCACCCTTTACAATAAGATGAAGAAATACGGTCTTGATGAGGAGTCGTTCAGATGGAATTGATCTCATGGCAGGATGACCAGCTTGCAGTTCGTTACGGCGGGGAAAACGTTGTTCTTTTGCCAAAAGAATACACCTTGCTGAAATACATGTACAGCTGGAAAAACCGGACCTTCAGCCGGGAAAATTTGCTCGACGCCGTATGGCCGCTGGAAAATCCGACTGACCGTACGATTGACGACCACATTTATCGGCTGCGCAAAAAGCTGCAAAAATGGTCCCATCTATTCACGATCGACACAGTGCGAGGAGTAGGCTACCGCCTGACATGGAAGCAACATCAGCCGCCGCCCAAGCTCCATGCTTTGAACGAGAACTTTTCCGATCACATCCGTCAAATGCTGTCCACCTACCATGGAATGGGGATGGGCGCGGCGCTTCAGACCCTCGCAGCCAATCAAGAAATTCTCGGATTTCAGCTGGACCCTTTTTACGCCATGTACATCCGGTTTGTGGCCGGGAATTTCGCCTGGTTTATCGAGGACACCGATTCACCCATGAGCGAAAAGCTGTTTTATTTGTTTCACCTCTACCACATGACGGAATTGGATGGGCGCAAAACGATCCATGTGTTTCAGGAGGTAGGGAAAAGACAAGCGGAGATGCCGGAAATATTTCGCGACGAAATACAAATCAACGCCGTCGCCCTCTACATCCAGGCGGGTGAAGAACAGCTTGCCAGAGAGCAGGCGGTCCGCGCGCGAAAAATCGTGGAACAAATGGATTCGGAAAGCTTCACGCTTTTTTTGTTGGCAGAGGAAGCTTGGATGGAGCTTTTGTCCGATTCAGTTGAGATAGCCGAGAGCAAGCTGGCGAGAGCTTCTGTCATTTTGCAAAAGGTTCCGATGCAACGGGAGCTGGGCAGCTTCAAAGTGCTGCAAGGCTTCTGCCAATATCACCGTCAAGAGACAGCTCAAGCGAGGCGGCTGGTCGATGAAGGTGTCGAAGTCATCCGGTCCACCCAATTTGTCCCGCACCTGATTTACGCCGTACACAACATTCTGCTGTTTTTCCGCCGCTTCCCCTGCGATGCCAAATGGGAGAGCCGCTATCAGAAAATGTGGGACGATTTATCCTCGCAATACCAATTCGAGCAGTTGAAAAAGTCGATCATCCACAAACTGTCCGTCCGCTTTTGATAATCCTCTGACAAATCCCTTTTATCATCAAATCAGCACGATGCGATGGAGGGATTTTTTTGTTACAGAAAAACAAGGCGTTTCGGACACTGCTTACTGCGTACGGTCTTTCCACGCTGGGAGACTGGTTCGATTTTATTGCTGTCGCCATTTTTTTGGGCTACGTCTGGGAGGCCGATCCGATGACGATGGCTCTCTTGCCGATTGCGTATGCTGCTCCCGGTATTGTGCTCGGACAATTTGCTGGAGTGCTGGCTGATCGGGTGCACAAAGTCCGGATGATCATGACGGCCAACATGGTTCAGGCCAGCCTCACCTTGCTTTTGCTCGCCATGCCTGACCCGCTGTCGTTTCTGCTCGTCATCGCCCTGCGCTCCTGCGCTTCCGTCTTCAACGATCCTGCCCACCAGACATTGACGCGGCAAATTGTTTCTCCTGAACATCTGCTGCGGGCAGCTTCCTTGAACGGAGGCATTTATCAAACCGCCAAGCTGATCGGGCCGTTGATCGGCGGGACGATCGCCGCGATCCTGACACCCGCGATTTGTCTCATGATCAACGCCGCGAGCTATGTCGTCTCTACTTTGCTCATGCTGACGATTCGCAATGTGGAGAGACGCCTTCCCAAATCCGCCTCGGACTCGGGAGAAAAAGCCGTTTCGCTTCGCGTCGCCTGGCAGGAAGGCTGGGCTGTCTTTTTGCAAAATCGGGTCTTGCTCGTAAGCGCGCTTTTTTCGCTGCTCGCCATGATGGCGATTCAATTGGCAGACGCGCAGCTTCCTGTCATCTTCCGCGAAAAGGTGCCGAATCGTCCGGAGATCGTCGGCTACTCGGTCAGTGTCATCGGACTCGGTGCGCTTTTGACGATCACATGGCTGCATCGGCTGGGCCAGATTCGCTCGTACGGCTGGGTGCTTGGCGGCGGCGTTCTGCTGATTGGCATCTGCTTTTCCTGGATCGGCCTCTTCCAGCCAGGGTCGGCCATCTACTGGCTGCTGCTGGCTTCGTTGCTCGCCGGCATCGGGACAGGGTTGACTTCCGTAGGGCTGAACTACCTCATTCAAAAAGAAACGCCCATACACGCACTCGGACGCGTACGGGGCATTATTGATTCGCTTTCCAGCGTGACATTTATCGTCGCACCGCTCATGGGCGGCGGTTTGATGACCTGGCTCGGTCCGGCGAAAAGCTTTTTATGGATAGGCTTGCTCGTCGCAGCTGTCGGGGGAATTGCCATTGTGCTGCAACGCTGGATTTGGGGAAATCGGGCAGCAAATTCTTCTCCTGCCTCTTCTCGACAAGCGGGATAACTTCGTTTAGGCCCTGACCGTCGTCAGCAAAATAATCATCGCAAACCCGTTCGTATCTTGCCGTTGATCCTTTGCCAGCAACAACAGGTTCAAAGAGGTCGGCATCCCGAACATCAGGATCATCACCGCTCTCTCTACTGGATTCTCGCTCATCCACATGGCGAGCGGCCAGGCGATCAGGACAGGCAAGACCAGCCAAACCGAAGTAACCGACATTCGCCAAAGTAGCAGCGAGCACATTCCATTTTAGCATGTCATCCCGCCAGCCCAGTCGTCCGGCCACCAGCCTCAACAGCCCGTATACGAGCAGCGTCGTCATGAAAAAATGCAGAACAATGACAGCCAGCGATTGCACTGACACTTCCGAGTGAACAAATGACTGAAAGATCAGGATCGGAATGAGGTAGTAACGAATGGGAAGCCGTTGTCAATTGCAAAAAAAAATTGGTCCCGCTGACCAATTCACGAAATGAGTTATTCGATTTTCACTTTTCGGCGCTCCTCAATCTGCCTGTGCAAAATGTATTTGCGCAAATTGTGGAAATGTCGCGCGTTGATCCCTTTGATCGTGCAGCCGTAAAAATAATGCGGCGCTTCAATCCGCTCATGAATAATTTGCAACTCGGAGATTACGACCCCATCCGGTCTGTTGCGCCCGTACAACTCAAAGGAAAAGACAAGCGCCTGCTCGACGGGAACAGGTTTGTCCGCCCGAAATGCCAGTCCGCCCAGGCTCAGGTTCACCAAATACACCATTTGGCTGTATACGGAAAAAAACGAATCCGGCTCTTGGGTCGGATATTGAATCCAGCCCTTCACTTCCATATCGAAGCGGGGATAGCGCCTGCGTTGCTCGCGAAACTCGCTGGCCGTTGGCGAATGGAACAAAAACAGCCGATTTTTGTCCCGCGCCACGACGACTGCTTCAAAGTTGCTGATGGTTTCATAATCAGCGGTCAACAGACATGGAATCTGATCACCGACCGTCACATCCAAGTGTTGGGGGAAGACCGCTTCGATTAAATCTCCTTCTTCGTATGTCACGTGGCCTTCCACCAATTGATTCCCTTTTCTAATTTGTATAATGCTTTCCATCTACGTTCTCCACCACTTCGTACAAAAATTTACTAGGTTTTCCGGAATCTTTCCCTGGATGCTTTTCGCGGAAAATAAGGTATAATGGGAACATTGACAGATAGGAGGTTACAAACCGATGAATCGTTATCAAATGGTAACACTGGCTTTGGCATTTTGCGTAACCGCCTGTCTCATCGGAGTTGGCATTTCCATCGGGGAAAAAAGCCCCCTCGGTATCCTTGGTTGTATCGTTGTTGCCTTCTCATTGATGGGATTTGGCTTTTCGTACAAGCGCAAGCATATGCGCTAACCTCTTCTCCGTTATCGCCGTACAAGCAGGCTGTTCACGTAAAACAGGGCAGAAGGCAACCCTTTTGCCTGTTTCAGCAGCTGTCTAGCGATGGTATATATGTGTGGCTGGCTGCGGTTTACTTTGCGATCTGCCAGATAAAATGCGACCAACCCGTCCACGATCATACGGTGAAATGCAGGATTTGGCAAGCGTTTAACGCTTGCCTTTGCTTGTTTTATGAAAAACTGCAAGCGCTCCGTCGCTACCTGCTCGGATTCGTAATAGCTGACAAAATTCAAATCTCCGCCCAGTCTGTCTTCTTCCAGATCGATCAAGTAATCAAGCAAAATATGTAATCCGCAGAGCCAAGGAAAATACGCTTCGCTGACTGCCTCGATTGTTTCCTCGTTTACCTTTTCATCTGTCGCCAGGCAAAACAAAGCGAAAATCCCGATCGTCGAGCCAGTGACCGCCGCAAATTCTTGCCATTGCAAATAGCTGAAGCGTTCCTTGTGATCGTCCCACCAATCGAGCAACGCTTTCTCACGCAAATGCTGCGCGATATGTTTGTGCACCTGCAAATCGCTGTACAGACAGGAGAAGGTCAGTACCTTGGATTGAATTTTGCTGTAAGCAGGCAGTTTGGCCGCATAACGTTGACAGGTTTGCACCAAATCCGCCAAAAAGCCGCCATCATTCTTGTCTTCCCGATATAAATAGTAGTCCCGCAGAGGCGCGCCAGGCGTCAATGCATCCTGCATGGAATAATGCAGCTGGCGAAAGTCCTCGGGGTCTAGTGACGTGCTTCGATCACACAAATTGTCCAAGTAGTCGCTGATCGTCTGATAAGCTACGATCAACGGCACAATCGTCTCCACGTAAGGAATGACCTGTGCGGCGTACACACATCCACCCTGACAGTGAAACTTTTTGGAGTTCATGCTGTCTTGCGCCTGTTTTCCCAGCTCAGGATTCGGAATGGCCTGCGCTTTTCGGTACCAAGCCGCAAACTCCCGCTCCAGAACAGGTTGAACGTGACGATAGACCCGGTATAGTAACTGCCATGGATTGCGTAGTTCGCTCACATGCTTCCCTCCCCAAACAACAATAGAAATATCTTACCACATTTGCATCCTCACTCCAAAAGTCACCCTTGCCATATCCTCGTCTTCTTTTTGCTTTTCTATGAAGGGAATGGATGAACTTTTTTTGTCTGAAAGCAAACGGAGGAAGCATGACAGCGCGAACTGACAATGCAGCAGCTTAACGCACAAAAGCACAGCGCTTTGAGCGACCCTCTTTTTCTAAATAGATAGATAATTGCGTCAGGCAATCCGCCTGCCTACTCTTCCACTCACCTACGTTGCCTTTCCTATTTTACTATATTTTTCAATGGGAATTTGCAGTTTTTTTAGTCAAGTGTTACAATTCTTTCCATTCTCTCGCCACAATAACAAAAAACCCTCTCTGGCGCTTGGCTTCGGCTTGAAGCAGTGTGCGCACCTGAGAGGGTTTGCTTTATTAATCTTCCTCGTGACGAACGATTTTCGTCCACCCGTCTACTTGTTCCACCCGGCGCTCTTTCATGAGCTTGCCAAGCGCACGTTTGAAGCTGGATTTGCTCATCTGGAACTTTTCGCGGATGATATCCGGTTCGGTACTGTCTGTATAAGGCATGGCTCCGTCCCGATTGATCAAATAGCGCAGCAGCTTGTCGGCATCTTCGCCGTACTGCACTTCTTTGCGTTCCTTCATGGAACCGTTCAGCCTGCCGTCTTCGCGCACATAACTGATGCGGCTGGTCACAGTCTGGCCCAAACGGAGTCGGCCAACCATCTCATCGCGGTGAATGAACAAAATATGCTCGTCCTCCGTCAGCAAAAACGCGCCTGCCGCTATGACTTTGTAGACCGTGCCTTCCACCTGCTTGTTCAGCATCTCTGCTCCTGCCATGGCGGCAATTTTGGTTACTTCATTTTCTGTCACAGGCTTGGCCAGCAGACGTCCGAGCTTGTCCTGTTTCAACGTAACGAGAATCTGATCCCGCGGGCGCGGCCACTCATCGCTCAGCTTGGGCAGGTCGTCGACGAACAGAAGCAAATCTTTTTTGATCCCGTTATCGAGGAAAACTCCCATGCGCGGGGAAATGTCCACAACTTCCAGCCAGCCATACTCGCCCATGCCGACATACGGCATATCCATCGTCGCGGCCAATCGATTCTCGTGGTCGTGGTACAAAAACACTTCCACCTCATCGTCCAAATGCAACCGTTCGTGCGCTTCCTTTTCGTGCAGGAAAACTTCGTCGTCGCCCGCGCGAAGGAAATAGCCGATCTCGGTCTTTCGCGCCACCTTCATTTCCAGTGTCATGCCCGCCTGCAAATTGCCAGTAGCAGCAGTAGCAACCTTCTGCGGCTCGCGTTTTGTCTTTTTGTACATGCTTCTTTCTTCCTCACTCTCTTCCTATATGCACACTAACTATACCCATCCCGGCCGGGAAAATACCACTACTTTTTTCTCGCGGGAACAAAGCTTCCGCCTAAAAAAAGGCAAGTCTCGTCTTCGCGAACATACATATGACAGTAAGACCCGGCTTGTACCCCGGTTTCATTTTGCCAACAGACAGGAGTGACCGCTATCCATGCTCGTACTTCTTGAACATATTTTTCTCGGGATTGTTCAAGGCTTGACTGAATTTTTGCCGATCTCTAGCACAGGCCACCTCGTCTTGTTCCGAAAGCTGTTTGGCATGCAGGAGGTCGGGCTGCTTTTTGACACGATGCTCCATTTCGGCACGCTGATCGCTGTCGTCATCGTGTTTTGGCCGCAAATCCGCTATATCGTCTTGAACCCGTTGTCCAAGCTGACCAAGCTGCTCGTGGTCGGAACGATCCCGACTGCGGCGATTGGCCTGTTGTTCGAGGACTATTTTGAAGAAATTTCCCGCAGCGGAATCACCATCGGCTGGGAGTTTCTCGCGACAGGGGCGATTCTTTGGGCTGTAGAGTCCATGCGGCGCGGCCAGCGAAAGTTCGACGACATCAGCTATGCGGATGCCTTGATCATCGGCACTCTGCAAGGAGCGGCGATTCTTCCCGCCATCTCCCGTTCCGGACTGACGATAGCCGGAGCGCTCATGCGCGGGATTGATCGGGCTGACGCTGCCCGCTTTTCCTTTTTGATTTCCTTGCCAGCCATCCTCGGAGCATGTGTGCTGCAAACAGCCAAGCTGGCGGCGGCGCCACTCCATACCGCCCTCCTGATCCCGATGCTCGTCGGAACAATCTGCGCCGGACTAGCCGGGTACGTCGCCATTCGCTGGATGCTGAAAATCATCAGCACAGGCTCGATGAAAGGCTTTGCCGTTTACGTCTGGGTACTGGGAGCACTGATTTTGGCGATGCAATATCTCGGCTGGTGAAGCCAAAAGGAAAAAAGCCGGCTGCGCCATAGCCGGCTTTTTATCTGCTCTCTTCCTTGTCAGGATAACGACTGGCGATCAGTTTGCCTACCAAAAGAATAATCCCGTAAAAAGCGGTCGCCAAAAGGGAAGTTGCCAGCCACGTAGCTGTTCCCAAGGCGAGATAAAGCAGCGCATGAGCGATAAAAATACCCACAAGCCATACCAGGATGTTCATCCTGTTCAAAAACGTCATCAAGCCGCGCAAGTGTCTTTGCACCTCCACCAATCCATTTACTACTGTTATAGCCGATGGAGGGAGGTTTTATCCCCTGATCTCTGTACCAGATCAAGGAGCCGGCACGATCACGGCAAATCCGGCCCGTTCCAATATTTCCGCCAGAACAGGAAGTGGCGTGTCTGCCACTTCCCGGTACATTTTCGGAGTGTGCAGATGTCCGGCGTGCGGGAAGTCTTCGGATAAGCTCGCCCGCAATTTTTTTCCGCTGTCATCTTCATCTGTAAACAAATACACTTCTTCCGCCGATTCTGCCTGGGCCAGAAGCTGTTCGCCTTTCTCCTGACTGTAGGAGCCAAACGTGCAAAAGATGGTCACAGGCTCGGCCAGTACGCGAAGCAATCGCTCCTTGTCTGTCTTCCCCTCCACGATGATGACACACTTCCCCATGCCATCCCCTCCTTTATCACTCAAGCATTTTCTTTCTATAGTATACCTTGCGCCTTTAGGAAAGACAGTCGCCCTGCGGGAAAATGTGGGGCGAGTAGTTATGCCGCAAGCTAGACATCGTAAATAAAGAAGCCACGTTATGAAGGGGGAACACGCGATGTCCAAATTCAAAAGCGCGAAAAACTTGAACCAAAAAGGATTGGCTGTCAGCGGACTGACCAGCAGCACGGTGGCGGATGATACGCATACCGAAAACAACCAAGGCTCTTCCCAGCAACACAATCAGCACAATCGCGAAGACAACACCACACAAGGGTAACGGTGTAACGGCTTCTTCCACAGAAGCCGTTTTTCCATGCGTCCACGTTTGCCAAAAAAAGCACACCCGCTGGCTCCTTTACTTTCCTGCTCCGCCTTGCTACGCTAAGATCAAAACTTTCTGATTACGGAGCGATTACTTGTGGACCCATCGGCATCATTATGGAAGAACCCGTCTTTTTTGAAGCTGTGGCTGGCGCAATTGACTGCGAACATCGGCGACCAATGCTACAGTTTTGCTTTGCTCTGGTACTTGCTGCAAGCGACCAAGTCAGGGACGGCGCTCAGCTTGCTGGCCATACCGGAAATGGTGGCCGGACTGCTTTTTTACCTGATCGGCGGCGTGCTGGCTGATCGGTACAATCCGCGCCTGCTGATGGTCGGGGCCGACGTCGCCCGTATTTTTGTGGCGATCGGAGTTGGCATCATGGCCGCCATGGGCATCGAGCAGTTTTCCTTTTTTCTGGTCGCGCAATTTTTACTCGGCTTGTTCTCCAGCCTGTTTCAACCAGCCCGCACTGTCGCGCTGAAAACCGTCGTGTCACTCGAACAGCTTGGACGCGCGAATGCCATCCTGGACACGACTTTTCGCACCGTTCGGATCGCAGCGCCGATGACAATCGGACTTATCGCCTCCATCGTTCCGCTTTCCGCCCTGTTTTTTGTCAACGCTACGAGCTACTTGCTGTCTGTCGTTTTCTTGTACGCGATTCGCGTCTCTTTGACCGATACGCGGAACGGTCCGGCTGCCAAAATGACTCCCGGACAGTATGTGCGCGATATTGCCACAGGCGTGCGAGAGTTGAAAAAAAGCCGGATGTTGTTCCTGATTTTGCTGTTTAGCAACATGGGCTTTCTCGTCTGGCAAGTTTGCTACAGCGTCGGCTTTCCTTTTCTGGCCGAGCGCATGCAACAAGGCAACGGCAGTACGCTCGCGATGCTGATGGGCTTTTACGGGGTGGGCAATCTGCTCGGCAGCCTCTACATGTCCCGTGCGTACTACACGAAGTACCTGCTTGTCATCATGATCGGCTGGACGTTGCAAGCTGGCGGGTTCATGCTGCTCGCCGCTGGCGGGGCGATGCACTGGGTCGCTTTTCTCGGAGCCGCAGTAGCCGGGGTCGGCGGACCGTTTATCGGCATCCCGACCGTCACGGCCATTCAGGTCAAGGCGGGAGCGAGTACAGGAAAAATTTTCTCGATCAACATGCTTTTCTTTACCTTTTTCTCCATGCTGTCCAGCAGTCTCGGGGCCATATGGCTTGGCAGCTGGCCCGTTGAACAACTGTTTTTCGCGAGCAGCCTGTTCCTCGTCGTCATGTCTGCTGCAGGCTTTGCCATCATCAAACGAACATCCCGTGAGCAACACCAATCCGCTTCGCTATGAATGCGCGATTGGTGTTTTTCTTTGTGAAAAAACAATTGCATTTCCAATTTTCACGTCATATAATCTGACATAAATAAAAATGATGTTAGATTATCTAACACGAAAAGGAGTGGAATGAATGGAACCGACTCTCACTGAACTCTCGTCCGCCATTGATGCCACATGGGTCATGATCTCAGCCATCCTCGTCATTCTCATGCAGGTAGGTTTCGCCCTGCTTGAGGCTGGCTCGACCCGGATGAAAAACGCAGGCCATGTGGCAGGCAAAACCGTCCTCACCTTCGGCATTTGCTCCCTTGCTTTTTGGGCATTCGGCTTTGGCCTGACTTTTGGAGACGGCAATTCTTTTATCGGTCTAACGGGCTTCTTCTTCGACGGCTTGCAAAAAGACGCCTTCTCCGCTTTTTCCGCCGCTTCGGTTCCCATTTCCATTCTCTTTCTGTTTCAACTGGCCTTCGCCGCGGTTTCGCTGGCAATCGCCTGGGGCGGTTTCGCCGAACGAGCCAAGCTGTCCGTTTACTTTATTTTCAGCGTCTTGTTTACCGTCCTCATCTATCCGGTCGTCGGTCACTGGGTATGGGGCGGAGGCTGGCTCGCACAGCTCGGGATGCAAGACTTCGCTGGCTCGACGGTTGTCCATCTGCAAGGAGCCATCGTCGCGCTCGTCGCTACCGTGCTGTTGAAACCGCGCATCGGCAAGTACAATCGCGATGGCAGCTCCAATCTGATCCCCGGCCATAACCAGGTTTACTCCGTGCTCGGCGTCCTGTTTCTGTGGATCGGCTGGTTCGGCTTCAATGCCGGCTCCACGCTGGGCAGCACTTCCGGATTTTTCGGCTACATCGCCGTCACTACCAATCTCGCTACCGCCGCAGGTGCAGTAGCCGCGCTCGCCATCTCGTGGATCGTCATGGGCAAAGCCGACATCCCGAGCATGCTGAACGGCGTGCTGGCTGCTCTCGTCGCCATTACGGCTTCTTGCGCCTTCGTCGATCCTTGGGCTGCTGTTGTCATCGGAGCTGTGTCAGGTATTCTTACATTTTATACATCCATCTGGTTTGATCGCCTGGGCGTTGACGATCCGGTCTTTGCCTTCTCCGTTCACGGTGTGGCAGGAATTTGGGGAACTTTGTCCACTGGTTTGTTTGCGACGCCGGAGCTTGCTGAAAAAGTCGGCGTCGGCGGTGCCGGACTGTTTTACGGCGGAGGCTTGCACCAATTGGGCGTACAGGCGCTCGGCCTTGCAGGTTCCATGGCTTACGTCTTTGTGGTAGCTTATGTGATTTTGTCTGTTTTGAAAGCGACAATCGGGCTTCGAGTCACAGAAGAAGAAGAGGTGGTTGGTCTTGACCTTAGCGAACACGGGGGATACGGTTATCCCGAACTACTGCAACCTGAGCGCATGCGCCCGGCAGCATCCCACCAAAGCAGCACCTCTCACACTCTCACCTGAGCAAATCGAGCGGATTAGACAGGTTAATTCCTTTGCTGAGCTTGCGCTGATTCGGCAGGAATTGTTGGACCCGTCTCCTATGCGCGACTTGAACCGGGCTGGCGAGATGGCTCCCTTTTCCATTGTCGTCAATTTGATTCACGACAACCTGATTCGCCAAGGCGTTCTGCTCGCTGTCGATTCCTTGGCGAAAAGGGGGCTTGGCACCCCGCCTGTGCCGTTTGCCTTTTTGCAATTCGGCAGCGGCGGGCGATTCGAGCAAGCCATCATCAGCGATCAGGACAACGGGCTTGTCTACGATCTTCCTGATCACCTCAACGAACAAGAGATTGAGGCCGTTCACGGCTATTTTCAACTGCTGGCAGCCGCTGTCGTCTCCGGCTTGGAGGAAGCGGGCTATCCGCCTTGCCAAGGCAACGTAACATGCCTTTCCCCCAGATGGCGCGGCAGTGTCGCTCAATGGGTCGACCAGTTGGACCGCTGGATCTCGCATCCCGTCTGGGAAAATGCTCGCTATCTGCTTCTGGCAAGCGACGTGCGCGTGCTGTACGGGGAATCCGCTATTTTCACCCCGGTATTGGATCGATTCAGGCAGCTTTTGGCTGGCAATACGTTTTTGTTGGATCGGCTGGTCAGCAACACGTTGCACTACCGGGTGCCGCTTGGTCTGTTCGGGCGCGTCCTGCCTGAAGTCACTGGCCGTTTTCGCGGAGCCGTCAACATCAAATACGGCATCTATTTGCCGATCGTCAACTGCGTGCGGCATTTCGCCCTGGCGCACGGCATCTTCGCCAGCTCGACGCTGGAGAGGCTGGGCCAACTGGCGGAAAAAGGCGTGTGGAGCAAAAGTTTTTGCGACGAAGTAGCGGCACATTTTCGGCTGATCCAGGGACTGCGCCTGATCGCCTTTCTCCATTGGGAGGACGGTCTGTATACGAGCAACAGCTACATCAAGCTGAACAAACTTTCCCCCGATTCAGCCGTATCGATGCGCGAGGCGATGAAGCTGGCTATCCGCCTGCAAAAAATGACGGCCAAACTCCCGTCCAGCTTCAAAGGATAGGGGGGAGACGCGCTTGGCAAAATGGGATTTCATCGGCCGCCTGTGGAACATGAATCGCGGCATGACAGGCGTACCGGGCGACTGGAAGTGGGGGCTTGGCGAGGACGACAAGCAGCATCAAGCGTACTTGCGCTCCATCTCCAAGGAAGCCAGGCGTGTCGATTCCAGCGAAAACATACCGCTTGCCGATTTGGAGGTAGTGGTGGTCGATCTGGAAACGACGGGCTTTTACCCGGACCACGGAGACGCGATCATCTCGATTGGCGCGGTCGCCATGCGCGGCGAGAAGCTGCTGCTTGGAGATTCGTTTTACACGCTCGTCAATCCCGGGCGGACGATCCCGCCGCACGTCAGCTCGCTGACCGGAATCTCCGACGAAATGACCGCAGACGCCCCCGAGCTTCTGGAGGCGTTGTCGCGGTTTTTCCGCTTCGTCGGAGATCGTCCGCTCGTCGCCCATCACTCCCGCCACGAACGCGAATTTTTCCGGTCGGCCCTGTGGAAAACGAGTCGGCGTCCGTTGACACACCGGATGCTGGACACGATGCTGCTCATTCGCCTGTTGAGCAACCCGATCGGCAACGGATCGCTGGATGCCCTCTGCGCCCTGCACGACATCCCGATCTCCCGCAGGCACCATGCCTATTGTGACGCCGTAGCTTGCGGGACGCTCTGGGCGACGTATTTGACAAAAGCACAAAAAGCCGGATACACGAGTCTCCGGGAGGTATATGAAGCTTTGCGCTAGAATGTGACTTTTATCGTTTGGATCTCAAAGGAGACGGTTCCCATGTTGCACATCAGAGACGCTGTTTTGGGCGATTTGCCTTCCATGCTACGCATCTACAATCATGCGATCACTCACCTGGTCGCGACATTCGACTTGGAGCCACAGACCATTGCCCAGCGCGAAGTCTGGTTTCACAAGCACAACAAAAACCATCCTTTGATCGTCGCCGAATGGGAGCAAGAAGTCGTCGGCTACTGCTGCCTTTCCACTTTTCGCGAAAAACCCGCTTACAACCAAACGGTCGAGCTGTCCGTCTACATCGATGCAGAACAGCGAGGACGCGGCATCGGAACGGCCCTGCTGAGCGAAATCTTGCAGCGGGCAGAACAACTGGGCTACCATACCGTCATTAGCGGAATTGTCGGCGGCAATGAAGCGAGCGTCAAACTGCATGAAAAATTCGGCTTCACGCTCGCCGGAAGGTTTCAGGAGGTAGGCTTCAAATTCGGCGAGTGGCACGACGTTTATTTTTACCAGCTGCTGCTTGGGCAAGAACATTCCTCGCTCAATCGCTAACAGGCTCGAAACAAGAAAAAGGAAGCTTGCGAGAGCTTCCTTTTTTCACGCTTATCTACGCTACTGGCTACGGAGCTTGCGGGGCCTGCGCCACATCTGCTTCGACGGCATTGGTCATCGCCAGCAACGCCTCATACGTGACTGGCAAAAGCGACTCGGCGATGCCAGCGGCGGTATAGACGACAGGGAAGCGCCGCAGCGAAGTGTCCACGATTACAGGCACTTCTTGCTCCAACGCAAAAGGACAGACAGCCCCGACACGATAGCCCGTCACCTTTTCGACTTCCTCCATGGAAGCCATTTTCGCTTTTCCCGAACCGAGCGCAGCTTTCACCTGCTTCGGGTGTATCTTGACATCGCCTGCCGCGACAAAAAGCGCAAACTGGTCGCCGGAGCGAAACAGGATCGACTTGGCGATTTGTCCTACCTCGCTGCCCAACGCTGCTGCGGCCGCTTCCGATGTAGGAAGAGGCTGTTCATACACAATCGGCTCCAGCTGCGGATCGTACCGTTTGACAAATGCGCGAACTCTCTCCAAGGGGCTTGTCTCTTGCATAGCTGCTCTCCTCCTTGCACACTACTCTTCCAGCACGTACACATCGTCACCGCAGGATACCGTGCCTGTCTCCACCACGGAAGCGTATACTCCGAAGTGATTGTCGTGGCGCTTCACGCATGCCTTCAATACTTCCGGGGTCCTCTGCAGCGTATCCGGGTCAATGTTTACGTACACACAACGCACGCAATGCATCGTTACTTGCAGCGTAACATCGTTGATTTTCAATTTTTTTCCTATCCATTTATCTTCTGCAAACGGCTCGTCGTCATCCAGCACAACGATCAGATTGCCGCGAAAGCGTCTCGGGTCAACCCATTCGCTGCCGATCTGGCGGGCAATCTCGCGCAAGGAAGCGTCTGTCACCAGCAAAATATGTTCTTCCCAGTCCTGCTTGCCCTCCGAAGGAATGCTGCGCAAAGGCGTAACGGGCCGTTTGGCGGTGTCCGCTACATGGGAAAAAAGCGATTCCCCCCACTCGTGAACGCTGCCGTCGCTCGCTACGACTCGCACCTGCGGATACTCTTCCTCGCTCTGTTTTGCCTCCATGGTTGCAGAATAGCCAATAAGAGCTGGAACTTTGTCTGCGCCCAAAAATTTTCCGGGCCGTGTATCATCCCAAAAGCGATACACGCGATCCCCGTACAGCCCAAAAGCATCGATCTCGGTTGATGTAAGTAGTTCCCCGCGCATTGCCTTCACAGGATGGCGATAGATGCTTTGCAATGCTCCTACCTTTTTCATGCAACCCTCTCCCTCTCTATCTAGCCTTTGATAAACGAGTTGCGTACCCTGCCCCAAAAGGTCAGGCGCTTGTAGCGCGCGAATTTCACTTTGCCCTGGCCCACGCGGCAAGTAATGGAACGAACGCCTGTCCACACGCCTTGTTCGCGATCCAGCCCGATCATGATCTCCGGGTTCATGACAATCAGCTCTACTTCATGATGCTTGGGCAAAACAAGCGAGCTGTTGATCGTCCGGTATGCCTGGTTGTTGATCGAGGCGATCTCCGAAAGCTGAATGGCCTCAATCGACGGATGCACAATCGCCCCGTCTACAGCCTTGTTGTATGCCGTGCTGCCTGACGGCGAAGAGACGATCAAGCCGTCTCCGCGAAACGTCTCCAGCTCATCGCCGTTAATGTAGACGCAAGCAACCAGCGTCGACAAAGACGCATTGCGCAAGACAACCTCATTCAGCGCCCATTTGTCGTATTGCTTGCCATCAGCGGTTTCAATCCGGCATTGGACGGTCGGATACTCCGAAATCGCCGGCTGGGCGTGCAGCAACCTGTCGACAAATTCGTCCAGCTCCTCCGGCCGCCAGTCTGCATAAAATCCGAGGTGGCCTGTATGAATCCCGACGTAAGCCGGCTCCATCCCGTATTGGTGAACGGCTTCCAGCAGTGTTCCATCTCCGCCGATCGAGAGCACCATATCCGGCTCCTCATCGGTTCCATTCACAAAAGTATACGAGCTGCCAGCCTCCTTCAGCTTTTCCTTCAGCAAATGCTCTACTTCCCGTGTATAATCGTCATTTCGCAGTACAGTCGCAATCTTCATGCTGGTCTGCCCTCACTTTTATCCTTCGAAGCGGTCAAGTACGCTTGTTTGTTGATCTCACTATACCACATGAAAAAAGGAGATGCATGGAAACCGAAATGGATTTTACCAGCGCTCTTCCTGGAACGATCCCGCGCGAAATTCCCCCGGAAAAGAAAAAGCGGGCCTCATGTAAGGCCCACCCGTCATCCAAGGCGATTTTCCAGTTCTTTCACGATTGCCTCCGCCTTGCGAATCCATCTCGGGTCAATGTCGGCATCCTTGTCGATCGGCTGCTGAAACTGGTTCATCACTGCCGAAGCGACAGGCGCGTAGTAGCCGATATCTTCTTCCACTCCTGTGTTGTACACATGACGCAAAACAAACGGCTCGCCAAGCTCCAGCCACGCATCCGGGCTGTCCAGCTCCCCTTGCAAAACTTTTACAGGCAAGCGAAGGTAGACCATGTTTTGATCATCCAGCGTCCGGTCAAAAAAGCCTTGCTCATAGTCCCAGTTAGCCAGCGTAAAATGCGGCTCAAGCGACTCGCGAAAGTAGCCGAACGTCGCCTTCGTTCCGGGGAGACTGCTCTGTATTTTTTTCATCTGGTAATCCTCCTGCCTTCGTCACATTTTATGGATAGTGTGCGACAAAAGGGCAGGTTGTACTCGCACAGCCGTGCTCTTCAAACGCACAACAAGCCCCGCTGCCAATCATCCGCTGGCAAAGAGGCTTGCATGCTCCCGATTTTAGAGCAGGGCGATCGTAAGCAATGTAAACAAAGCGAGTGGAATGATTCTTTTGCCTCTGCGGCAAGGACGACGGCGCCTTCTTTTCGGCACGACAACCGCAGCCGGAGGAACTGGCGGTGGCGGTGGTGGCGGCGGAAACGGATACCATGGCTGCGGCGGGAAAGGCGGATAAGGGCTCATGTACGGGTTGAATCCGCCGTACGGACTAAAGAATGGATTGCCGTCCGGGAACGGCTGCATCTGGCCATACGGAAAGCTCGGGCTGCCGAACGGGCTGACTTGACCAAACGGCTGACTCGGACTGCCAAACGGACTCACTTGGCCGTACGGTTGGCTCGGACTGCCAAATGGTCTCATCTGGCCGTACGGTTGACTCGGGCTGCCGAACGGACTCACTTGGCCAAACGGTTGACCCGGACTGCCAAACGGAGCCATTTGACCATACGGTTGACCCGGGCTGCCAAACGGACTCACCTGACCATACGGTTGACCTGGACTGCCAAACGGAGTCATCGGAGCGTAAGGATAGCAGTCATCGGCGTACGGACTGACTTGCCCCCCTGGAGGTCGCCGATTTGGCTGGCTGCTGCTGCTAAACGGACTGACATCGCCGTACGGCTGATAGCCGCCGTAGGGAAGATACCCTCCGTAAGGATTCCAATCTTGATGCATTCCCCAGTCGCCGGGCGATTTCCGGCTGGCTACCTCTTCGATTTCATATTCATAGTCGTTTTCTTCCGCATCCGGGTCGTCCACTTCAACGTATACATTCTGATCGTCAAAATCCACGATCACGCCTTCAAAAATCTGGCCGTCTATCGCTTCAATGCGCACTTTTTTCTCGACGTGTTCTTTGCATATGTTGTGCACATTTTCGCGCATATCCTTGATCAGACTGACCGTCTGGACGTCAGCCTGGTACAGGTTTTTTTCATCCTGCATGGAAACTCCTCCCCTTCTGGTGCTCTTTATTACCATATACATGTGCCCATGGGGAGGTGTTCCGGTTTGCAGGCAAGACTAGCCCATTTTATGTGCGCTGACGTTTTCTTCTGTTACGAAGCGCGCAGGCAAAAACGGGACGAGCTGCTCCCGCTCTCCTTTTTCCAGATAGTCCGCCATCCACTTCGCTGTGGCGGGCGAGAGCAAAATGCCGTTGCGGAAGTGCCCTCCGGCAATCGCCAGCCCTTCCCATCCTGGCACTGGTCCAAGCAATGGCTTGCCATCCGCCGTAGCTGGCCGCAATCCGCCCCACGCCTCCAGAAAAGCGGCTGAATGCAAGGCCGGAACGTACGGCATGACCCCGTTCAGGATGCTGGCTAACCCCGCCATCGTCACTTCGCGCTGAAAGCCGCTCTCGTCTTCTGTTGCGCCAAGCACGATTTTGCCGTCTTTTTTCGGCGTCACATATCCCGTCGTGCCAAAAATGACGGTGCGCAGCGGAATGCCGACAGAGGAAACAGCGGCAATCTGACCGCGAACCGGACGCACCGGAACCGACACACCCAGCAAGTCCAGCATGACACCTGCCCACGCTCCCGAAGTGATCACCGTATGCGCGGCGCGCAACGGCCCGAGCGAGCTGTCCACGCCAACTACTTTCCCGCCTTTTACCGCGATGCCGCTCACGACACAGCCGGAATGCAGCACAACTCCTTGCAGCTTGCACGCCGTCACCAAAGCGCGAAGCAACATGCGATTGTTGATGTGCCCCTCGTACGGGGAGTAAATCGCTGCCTGCGCTTTGTCTGTCAACAGCGGCTCCACTTCCGCCAATTGCTGCCTTTCCGTCAAAAAGTGCACGCTATGCCCCGCGTCCTTTTGCCAGCGAAATTTCTCTGCCAACTGTGCTTGCTCGCCATCATCGAGCGCGACTGTGAGCAGCCCCTCCAGGCTGAGCTGTACATCGCCCCCGGTAAACTCCTCCAGCTCTTGCGCCCACTGCGGATAATAAGCCAGCGACGCCATGCCGAAATCGAGCATGGGACCGGGCGCTGTAAACTCCTTCAACGGCGCGAGCATGCCCGCTGCTGCCGAGGACGCCTGTCCGCCCCATTCTCCTTGCTCAACCAACGTGACGCCCATCCCTCTGCGCGACAATTCATACGCCAGACTTAAACCGATAACTCCTCCACCCACTATGAGACAATCGCCCACGTTTTTCTCTCCTCGCTGTTGTGATCTCTCTCCTGATCCAAGTTGAACAGGGCAACATACAAAAAGCCCACCCGTTCCCAAGCAGGAAAAGGTGGGCTTCATACGCCGTATAGCCAAAGAAAAAAGCGCTGTTCGCCGGCAACCGTATCCCTGCGCCGGCATGATCCGGATCAGGTGCAATGGGTCGACGGTCGTATGCTTCCATCCTCTCAGCCCCGCGTGAAGGACTCCCCAAGTTGCTTCTTTACATATTCATTTCACCAACCAAGTATAGTCCTCCTGGCCGCCAGTGACAAGATGCTATACGCTCAATCCTCGTCTTTTACATCGTAGCTCTCCGGAACCGTCTCATGCCGCGCTGCCTCCTCGAACTCGCGGAGCTTGCGCATTTCTTCCATATGATGGTTGAACTGTTCCTTGTTGATGACGTACTCGTAGCCGTCGTGCAGAGCGCGAATCTTGCCCTGGTGAATCTTTTCCAAAATAAACGTTTCCGGAAGCTCCAAGTACGCTGCTGTCTCTTCCACGGTCAAATATGTCTTGTTATCGCGCAATCTTGCCTCCAATTCCGCTTTCTGCTGCTCGAATCCAGGTTTGCCCAAAAGGGCGAACATGTTGGCCTTGTACGCCTCCACCCCGGGCTGGTCAAACGGATTGACGCCCAATAAATAGCCGCTGATTCCGCACGCCTTTTCAAAAAAGTAGATCAAGGCCCCGAGGTGATACGCTGTCGCCTCTGGCATCTCGACAAGCAGGTTCGGCACGCCGCCATCCACGTGGGCGAGCACCGTCCCTTCGAAAGCCTTTTTATTGACAAATCCCATCCGCTTGCCGGACAAAAAGTTCAGTCCGTCCACATCAAGCGGGTCTTCTTCTACCGTGACATCGATGGCTGGCTTGTTTACGGTTACCACTGTCTCGAACAAGTGTCGCATGCCGTCCTGTATGTACTGCCCCAAGGAATGCAAGTCTGTGGAAAATTCGGCAGCGGCGGGAAAAATTCCTTTTCCATCCTTGCCTTCCGACTCCCCGAAAAGCTGTTTCCACCATTCGGCGAAAAACCGGAACTGCGGCTCGTAGCTGACCAGAAGCTCCACCGTTTTGCCTTTGCGGTACAGGGCGTTGCGAATCGCCGCATACTGGTAGCACGGATTTTCGGCCAAATCCATGACCATGTACCGCTCGCTCGCATCTTGCGCTCCTTTCATCAGGGCATCCATGTCGGCGCCGCTCACGGCGATCGGCAATAGTCCGACTGCTGTCAGGACAGAAAAACGCCCGCCGATGTCATCGGGAATGACAAAGCTCTCGTAGCCCTCATCTTCCGCAAGCTTTTTCAAGGCCCCCCGCGCTTTGTCCGTCGTAATGTAAATTCGCTTCTTCGCCTGCTCGCGGCCGTACTTGTTTTCCAGCCAATTGCGCAACAGCCGAAAAGCTATAGCAGGCTCTGTCGTCGTGCCCGATTTGGAGATGACGTTGATGGAGACGTCTTTTCCTTCCAACACGTCCATCAGATGAGAGATATACACCGGACTGATATTGTTGCCGACAAAATAAATTTCCGGCGATCGCCGCTTCGACTTCGGCAGCAAGTTGTAAAAGCTGTGGCCCAATACGTCCAGTACAGCTTTCGCTCCTAAATATGAACCTCCGATTCCAATTACCAAAAGCACATCTGAGTCAGCCTGGATACGTGCCGCCGCCTGGCGAATCCGCTCATACTCGACGCGGTCGTATTTGTTCGGCCAATCTACCCAGCCAAGATAGTCTCTGCCTGGACCCGTTCTTTTGTGCAACATTTCATGCGCCTGCCCGATTGCTGGCGCAAGCTGCTCCCATTCATGCTGTCTCACAAAGCCGCGTGCATTGGAATAATCAAATCGAATCGCTTGGTTCATGGCTCCCCTCCCAAGGAACGTCATCTATTTTCTTATCTTATCACGCAAAAAAGCGAGAAAGTTACTTTCCGTCAAAACATCGCAAAATGTGAGCAAATCGTGAACGATTCGGCAAAAGTGTTACCTTTTTCCATGCCTTCCGTAAAACTACTTCGAGCAATGAAATAATGGTTTCTTTTTAGAACAACAAGGGGAAATGAAAATGAAAAAACGGTGGTGGATCATCGGTTCCGTTGTCATCCTGCTAGGAGCAGGGTTCGTTGGACTCAACATGATGGGTTCTCAGCAAGCCATGGGCATGCCCGTCAACATCGGAACACCGACCAAATCAGCTCTGGAAAGCAAAATCTTGACCTCCGGAATCGTCATCGTGGAGGACAAGCAGAAGCAGTATGCGAATGTGAACGGCACGTTGCGCGAGTTCGTCGTCAAAGAAGGCGACAAGGTCAAAAAAGGCCAAGTCATCGCCAAAATTGACACGACCGATGTGGACAGCAGACTGCTTGATCTCGAAGCGCAGATGGAAGTCGCAAAAGCCAATCTTGCCAAAGCCCAGATCGGCGTAGAGCCGGAAGAAGTAGCACAGGAGCGCGAGCGGGTCACGCAGGCACAGCGCGAGTACGATGCGGCCAAGCGAGAATACGACCGGATGAATCAATTGTTCTCCTCAGGCGCTTCGACGCAGCAGGAAGTCGACAAGGCGAAGTCTATCTTGGACAACGCGCTGTCCGCCCTCAATGTGGCGAAACAACAGTCCGCCCTGAAACAAAAAGGGCCGCGCAAAGAAGACATCGCCGCTCAGCAGGCACAAATCAACAAACTGGCCGTCGAACGGACTCAACTGGAAAAAGAACGCGTCCAGAGCGTTGTCGTCGCACCTGCGAATGGAACCGTTATTGGCGTCGCGGCGGACAACGGCCAATACGTCAACAAAGGCACGGAAATTTTGACACTGGCTAATCTCGACAACCTGCTCATTCAGGCTGACATCAACGAATCGGATGTCGGCAAGCTGAAACTCGGACAGACGGCGACCATCGAAGGCATTACGCTGGGCAAACAAATGCTGAATGCCCAGATCACCCGAATCGCCCCGATCGCAACCACCAGCCAAAGCAGTTCGGGCCAAAGTGAGAAGACCCGCGTCAAAGTCATCCTCAAGCCGCAAGGAGATTTGAGCGCGCTCAAGCCAGGCTTCCACGTGGACATCAACATCTTGGCGGAAAAAATCGATAACGCTCTGCAAGTTCCGATCGAAGCTATCCAGCAGGAAGCGGACGGCAGCACTTTCGTCTGGATATCCGAGAACGGAATCGCCAAGAAACAGAAAGTCGCCACAGGCACTGAAAATGAACTGTTCTCCCACATCAAGCAAGGTCTGAACGGAGACGAGCAAATCATTTTGGGACCTGTTGAAGCGCTGAGTGAAGGAGCGCCTGTCATGCCGATGAGCGGCGGTCCCGCACCAATGGGCATGTAACGACTGGATGTGTTCCACGTAAAAAGGAGGTCAGCCGACAATGCTTCAGGTAGAAGGCTTGACGAAATCATACAAGACTGGCGATAGCACCCTCCCTATTTTGAAAGGTGTATCCTTGCTGGTGGAACAAGGCGAGTTCGTCGCCATCATGGGACCATCAGGATCAGGGAAATCGACGTTCATGAACATGCTGGGCTGTCTGGATCGCCCGGACACGGGAAGCTACATTCTCGACGGGATTGAGGTAAGCAGCCTCAATGACAAGCAGCTCGCCTACGTACGCAATCAAAAAATCGGCTTTGTGTTTCAGTCGTTCAATCTGCTCGCCCGCTCCACTTCCCTGCACAACGTAGAGTTGCCGATGATGTACGCCAACGTCAGCCGTTCGGAAAGACGCAACAGGGCTACAGAAGCGCTGAAACGAGTAGGGCTGGGCGAACGCATGCACCACAAGCCTACTCAACTGTCCGGGGGTCAAAAGCAGCGCGTCGCCATCGCCAGAGCGCTGGTCAACCGTCCCGCCATCCTTTTGGCAGACGAACCGACAGGAAACCTCGATAGTCGCTCCGGTGTCGAGATCATGTCGATTTTTCAGGAACTGCACGCTCAAGGCGTCACGATTATTCTCGTCACGCACGAGATGGACATCGCCCAGCACGCCGAGCGAATCGTCACGTTCAAAGACGGCATCATCATCCGCGATGAGCGGGTAGAGGAACGCGTTTTCTCTACCCCGAATGACGAGGTGATTGTCACGTGAATTTTATGGAAAGCTTTTACACCGCACTGGAGGGCATCTGGGCCAACAAAATGCGCTCGGCCCTGACCATGCTCGGCATCATCATCGGGATTACTTCCGTCATCGCCGTTACCGCGCTTGGGGAAGGCGGACAAAAAGCAATCAACGACGAGATGGAAAAATTCGGGCAAAACACCTTCAACGTCTTCATTAACTGGGAGACAAAAGAAAAAATCGAATCCGACGACCTGACTATCGATGACGCTGCTGTCCTGGGCAGAATCAGTCCGGCAATCGAGTACATCGTCCCTTACAGCGGAACGACAATCGAGTTGAAGGGGCCGAAAAAAGAAGAGCGGGCCAACCTGACCGCCACCACGGCGGACTATTTCAACATCCAGAAAAGAATGAAAGTAACAAAAGGCCGCCTGTTCAGCGATACCGATGACAAAGAACAGCGCGCTGTCGTCGTGTTGGAAGACAAGCTTGGCGAGAAGCTGTTCGGACAAATGAATCCGATCGGTCAGCGCGTTCGCTGGGGAAACAATTCCCTCGTCGTCATCGGCACGTACTCAGAGGAAAAATTCAAGTTTGACATGGGCCAGGAAACATTCGGCGCCGTAGTCCCCATCCAGTATTACAACTCCCTGCTGGAAGAACCGTCGATCCATTCGTTTATGGGTACGGCTGTCGACAAAGCTTCCGTCAACTCGGCCATGCAGCAGGCCAAGCAATATTTGACGCGCAAACACCAAAAGAACGACCATTACATGGTTCGCAGCATGCAAGAATCGGTTGACCAGTTCAATCAGCTGACTGGCACGCTCACCTTGATTTTCAGCATCATCGCCGGGATCTCGCTCGTAGTCGGCGGGGTCGGCGTCATGAACATCATGCTCGTCTCCGTCACCGAGCGCACGCGGGAAATCGGGATTCGCAAAGCGCTGGGGGCGAGGCGAAGCGATATTTTGATTCAGTTTCTCATTGAATCCATCATCGTCTGCCTGATCGGCGGATTGGTCGGCGTCCTGTGCGGACTTGGCATCGCCGCCTTGATCTCGCATTTTGCCAACCTTCCACCGCTGCTATCGTGGAACAGCGTATTTATCGCGTTTGGCTTCTCCAGCGCTATCGGCATCTTTTTCGGGCTTTATCCAGCCAACAAAGCTGCCAAGCTCGACCCGATCGAAGCGCTGCGTTACGAATAGACCGATACAAAAAACATGCACCTGTGCAACTTTCGCCACAGGTGCATGTTTATGTTGGAAACGTATCTGTCATCAGCTTCAAAAGAAAAAAAAGCGCAATCCCGACGCTCGCGACTGTCCACCAGAGCGTTTTGCTGTCAGTCTTGTCTGCCTTGTAGATACCGCTCAGCTTCCAGGTGCCTACAGCTACACAGAGGAGACTGATCAGGAGCAGGATTGTCCCCATGATCTCCCTCCTTTCCCCTCTCCTAGCTATATGGGGATGGAGGGAAAAAAATCACTCCTTGGGCTGCTTTTTCCCCAACCGGCCGAGCACCTGGCGACCGCGCTGCTTGAGCGCCTCGTCTTTAAGCGCAAGCTGTCGCTTTTTCATCAGGCCGTTTTTCGAAGTATCCGGACGATCCGGTTGTTTGTCGTCGCGCATCAGCTGAACTTGCCTCCGCCTTTTTTCTCATAGTCATCCAGCAGCTCGGCAAAGCTTTTGTTGCGCTCGCGTTCTTCCTGTTCGCGGCGTCTTTGTTCTTCAGCTTCCTTTGCCTTCCGCTCGTTTTCTGACTTCATGTCTTTTTCCAGCTGCTTCAGCTTCGATACCGCATCTGCGTTCAGCATGTCCTTCAAGCTGCCAAGCGAAGCCTTCGCTTCTGTTGCTGCTTCCTGCGTGTGACGCTGGTTTGGTTGCTGTTTTTGTTTTTTCTTTGCCATTTGAACTGCCATCCTTTCCCTATCGAACTAACGCCCTCATTCTCCGTCCCGTTTTGGGTCATACTACTTGTAAGCTTCGCATTGAGAGGAGGACGAAACATGGTGCGCAACAAAGCAAAAGACTTTGGAAAAACCGCAGAAATCCGCGGCCCGAAAGCTCAATCCGAGGCCATCCGTTCCAACGGTTCCATTAATAGTGAACCACAAGAAAGGTTAAAAGAAAACCGTTAGGCCAAAAGTTTAACCGCCGGGCTTGGTATCACGCCCGGCGGTTTTTATTGGGAGACATGCTCTTCGGACTGGCTCTTTTTTGCACCGACTCTTGCCTCAGGACGGTCAGCTTGTCATCCAGTTGAAAGCGGCAACCGTTTTTGACCAGCCTTTTGGCCAAATCCCGCTCCATGGCGATGCGCGGCAGCTCCTTGAACAACCCGGCCCGAAGCAAGTGTTCCTTGCGCAGCGAGACGTGGTGGGTATCAAACAGCGCCCATGGCGAGCGATAACGGGTAAGGTGCGGCCCGTATTTTTCCCGGATTGCCAGCCGCTTCTGCGCCATCGGACAAGGCAAGCCGATATGAAAAGGCAGTTCGTTTACGATCTGGCTTTCTTCCAGCAGCGGGATCGGTTTGACAAGCGTATGCGGCCGTTTGATGTGCGGGTATTGCTCCAGCCAAAGCTGGCACTCCGCGTGCTGGATCTCTGTAAACCCTGGCTCATACACGGAATATATCCGCTTACGATCCTGTCCGAGCAAGACAAGCTGACTGGCTTTCTCATGCGCCTGCTGATGGACGCCGATGAATGAACGCGGAACAAGCATGTGGCTGGCCAGAAACACAATCAGTTCGCCTCGCGCAAGCTTGATCCCCGAATTGAGCAAATAGGCGAGCGGCTTTTGTTTGCGAAGCCGCACATAGTTCAACGAAAAATGGGCGGTAAATCGGGACAGTTTTTCCGCCGTCTCGTCCGTTGAAGCGTTGTCAAGGACGATCACCTCAAACTGTTCAAACGCGCAAAATTGCAGGTTGAAGCCGAACAGGGTATACAAGAGCTGATCGTCTGCATCTTTGGCAGGAATGACGACACTTGTCAGCATCGAATCTCCCCCCTTTTTCTGTGAAAAACGTCAAGCCGCTTTTCATGAAAGTGGATGTTACCGTTTTGTTTTGTAGCATATGCGGCAGACCATCATTTGGGCTGGGCTTGGCTCACGACCCGACCGCCACCGTATAAGCAACGAAAGTGTGATGCATGCTAAAAATGATGGCTGCCTCTCTTGGCGAACCTTTCGGCTGTATGGATAAGTGGATAAAGGAGGTTCAACGAATGGACAACGACCAGAAGCATCGTGAAAAAACAAAGGATATTTCCCTCGACGGAACCTTGCCGCATCAGATCAGCGCCCCTGATTTCAAAAAATCGTCCCGCTCCATCCAGCGACCTTTTGTCAACGAATTTGGCGTCGTGATCGGAGACAGCTTGTACGAGTCCAAAGAATCCCCGTTGAACAACTGGAGCACGGACACGGACCCTTCCATCATGGCTGGCGACCAATGGGTGCATCCCACCAACGATATCGGCTGGAACTCCTACGAAAACAAGGAGCTGCTGGAAGACAAGCCCATAGGCAATGCCCGCTTTATGCATCCGACGAAAGATGTCAGCAAAGGCAAGGATTGATTGAGCTGTCTTGAAAAAAATCGCCCATTCGGAAAAGACACACTGACCGAATGGGTGTTTTTGGTTTGTATGTTACAATGGGCTTGAAGAGACAGAAAGGAGCTGGCCCATGAGCATCACACTTGCGATAGCGCCTGCATTTTCGCTCGCCTATCAACGATATTCCGAATTTCGTCCAGGTGACACGCTTCGCCTGTACGTGCGGACAAGCGGTCCTGGAACGGGCGGGCTTTTCTACGCGATTGAAAAAGATGAAGCCATGCCTGACGACGCCATTTTCGAAGTGGAGGGCTTGCGCTTTGTCATCCGCCCTGCCGATTTCTGGTACTTCGATGGCGGTCAGCTTGACTTTGACCCTACATACGGCGAATACGGCTTTCGCTTCTTCAACCCGCGTCTGGCGGACTAGCAGAAACTTTTCTGGGCGTCATCCGTATGAAAGAGAGACTGCCATGACGTATGGGAGGAGCGTTTCATGAAAAAGAGCGGTTCGATTCTTTTGGCCGTCGGCGCTTTTTTGCTGGCCAATTTCAAATGGTTAATCGGTATTTTGAAGTTCTCCAAATTCGGCGCAACCCTTTTGTCGATGATCGTCAGCCTCGGGGCGTACGCCATGATTTACGGCTGGAAGTTTGCCGTGGCGATCGTCTACCTGATTTTCGTCCATGAGATGGGGCATGTCATCGCTGCCAAGCGCAAGGGCATTGCGACTTCGCCAGCCGTCTTCATCCCGTTTGCGGGTGCTTTTATATCGATGAAAGACATGCCGCGCGATGCGAAAACAGAAGCGTATCTCGCTTATGGCGGACCGCTTGCCGGGATGATTGCCTTTTTGCCTGCCCTGCCGCTTTACTGGTGGACGCAGGACCCGTTCTGGGCATTGGTCATCTACCTCGGTGCCGTACTCAACCTGTTCAATCTGTTGCCCGTCTCCCCGCTGGATGGCGGACGGATTGTCTCTGTGCTTTCCACAAAAATCTGGTTCGTTGGACTGATCGGTCTGGGGATCATGCTGTTTACCAATCCAGGCCCGATTATGGGACTCATCTTCATCCTCGGTCTGATTACTTGGTGGAACCGCCTGCGTGAAAACTACCAGCATCAGGTGCTGCAATACGAACGGGAACAAATCGAAAAGTTCATGCACGATATCGCCAAATGGCCTGAACTGGAAACGACATGGGACATGCGCGTCAGCATGAACGAAGAAGTAAGCGCACTGAATCAGGCTGAGCCGGACAAACGCTTCCTCGTCCCGTTCCTGCATGACGAAAAGCGGCTGGCACGCGACCAGAAGCGGCTGGATAAAGTGTATATGAACAGAAAATGGGAACTGTTCAAGCAATGGGAGCGCGAGCCGATCATGTTCATCGAGTCGGACCCGCTGCGTCCCGCTCCGTCCCAGGCACTGCAAGAAGCCGAGCAGGCAGCTCGCCAGCGGCTGGCGGAAGTCGATGAGCAAATGCATCGGCTGACAACGTATTATGTCGCTCCGGCCTCGACCAAGTGGAAAGTGCTGGCTGCTTACCTCGGGCTGGCCGCTGTTTTGTCGGCGTTCTTCGTCTACGGACAGCAGCTTTTGCACCGCTAATCCAGGCTTTGCTCCGACCGTCCGGTTCGTTTGGACCGGACGTTTGACCTTCTGTGACCTTCTGTGGGCGCAAAAACGTGCGCTACGCATACCTGAGAGTCGCTCTTCCCCAGCAAGAGGTCAGAAACGCCCGCCATGGTGATTTATCGCTTTTGAGAGTTGGCGCCAAACAGAGTAAAATAGGAGTGTACTTTCATAAAATTCCAGAGAGGATGACTTTTTACTTGGACAACGTCCCGATAGTGCTCAACCTGCTGCTTGTGATATTTCTTGTTTTTCTGAACGGCTTCTTCGTCGCCGCAGAGTTCGCTCTCGTCAAAGTGCGGCAAACGCGCTTGACACAATTAGTGAATGAAGGAAACAAACGCGCTGTATACGCTCAAAAAGTAACGCAAAAACTGGATGGCTATCTGTCTGCCTGCCAGGTCGGGATTACTCTCGCCTCGCTCGGACTGGGTTGGGTCGGGGAACCGGCTATCGCCCATATGATCGTCGAACCGCTGCTTGGTTCAACAGGATTGCCTGCCTATGCGATTTCTGCGATATCTTTTGGTATAGCGTTCGCGATTATTACCTTCCTGCACATCGTCTTGGGTGAACTGGCTCCGAAATCATTGGCCATTCAAAAAGCAGAAGAAACTTCGCTGTGGGTTGCCGCGCCATTGATGTTTTTCTATAAAATGCTTTACCCGGCGATCTGGTTTTTGAACGGAACCGCCAACGCCCTGATGAAACGACTTGGATTCGAAGCGATCTCGGAACATGAAGCAGCTCATACCGAAGAAGAAATCCGCATCCTCGTCAACCAAAGCCACCAAAGCGGTCATATTGACCAGACTGAATTGTCGCTGGTGGAACACGTTTTCGACTTTTCCGAAACCTTGGCCCGGGAAACGATGATCCCGCGAATTGACATGGTTTGCTTATATAGCACGAATACATTTGAAGAAAACTTGGAGATCATCCGCACGCAGCGACACACCCGTTTCCCTGTAGCGGCTGAGGACAAAGACAACATCATCGGTTTTGTCCACGCCACCGATTTTTACCTGGCGGCCCTGCAAGACGGACGTGTCAAGCTGGATTCGTTGCTCCGCCCTGTTCTGACGGTTCCGGAAACCATGGAGATCAGTACAGTCCTGCGCCTGATGCAGAAAAAGCGCTCGCAGCTCGCGATCGTCATCGACGAGTACGGCGGTACAGCTGGTCTGGTAACGATGGAGGACATTCTGGAAGAAATCGTCGGAGATATCCAGGACGAGTTCGACGAGGAAAGACCGGAGATCGAAAAGCTGGATAACGGCCTCTCCGTTTCCGGCATGCTGACGCTCGCCGACTTGAACGATCATATCCCGTTCGAGCTGGAATCCGAGGATGTAGACACGATTGGCGGCTGGCTGTACAGTCAACTGGAAGAAGATATCGCGGTAGGCGCTACAGTCGAGTGGGAAAACTACTTGTTCACCGTCAAGCAAATGGATAATCACCGTGTCACCCGCGTGTTGATTACGCCGATTAAAAACGACGAATCGCCGCAGCAAGAAGAGCTTTTGACCGTTTCCTGATCAACGAAAAGCCACTCCCCTTAGCAACTAGGGTGAGTGGCTTTTTTTGTGTGAAAAACGCCTCGATGTTTTTCTAGATATTGGATGATTCTGTTTGCGGTCAACAAAACGGTCACAGCTGTATTGTTATGTGCATCTCCGTTTTGGTTTCGGCTGAGTCAAGTCGTTTCCAAGCCATCCGACTGCTTCCAGTCTTGCACGCCGTTGTCCTCCAGTATGCCCATCGTTACGTCACTAATATCAGGATCGGTCAGCAGACTGTCGCGAATGCGGTATTTAATGTCGTCCGCTACCGCAAGAGTCAGACCCGCTCGCAGCTCGACATAGCATTCTACGTGGTAAAAGCGGCCTTCCTGGACAATTCGCAGGCGATTGATATCCGTCACATCCGGATCAGCAAAAATAATCGCTGCCACCCGGTCTTCGACTTCTTTTGGAGCGGCGACCCCAATCAAGCCGACCATGTTGTCGTATCCTACCTTGAACGCCACCCCGACCATCAAAATGCCGATCATGATCGTAGCGATACCGTCGAGCAAGGCAAACGTCGTAAACTGTGTCACCACTACCGCGATCAGAGCCAGGAGCGCTCCCGTCGTCGCTACGATATCTTCGTAAAAGACAAGCCGTGTCGGCGGCGCCGCGCGTCCCACATGGCGAAACGCAGCAGGCACAATCCCCCAGCCTTTTGCCTCGACGCGAGTCTCGTGCACGATTTCTTTCATCGCCTTGACCAACACCAAGCCATCTACGACAATCGCCAGAAACAAGATGATAAAATTAAGCCAGAAGTGGCTGGCGTGCGCAGGCTCTTTGAGCAGATGAATGCCTTCCATGACCGTCTCGTACGCCATGATCGTTACGACAATGACTGCGATCATGCAAAACAGGTTGATGACCCGACCAAATCCGGTCGGAAAGCGCGGCGTCGGCTTCTTTTCCGCCAGTACGCTGCCGAAAAACACAAAGCCCTGGTTGACCGCGTCCGCAATCGAGTGCATAGCCGAAGCGAACATCGCCCCGCTGCCGCTGTAGGCTGCGGCAAAGCCCTTGACAATCGCCAGGCCGAGATTGCCCAAAGCTGCTGTCGCTGAAGATGTGTTTCCCTTTTTTAACGTTGTCCAAAAAGAACTCATCCTGCCCGTATCCTCCTCGGGAAAAATCCTGTTTCTTCGTTTATTATTCCCCGTGAAAGCACGTCGTTCCTTTTTCAATAAAAGGAAAAAGGCAGCGCCGACCGCTTTGGCAGCCTTTACGCCAACAATTTCAGCCCCGCCACGGACACGATGACCAGCCCAATGAAAACAAGCCGCAGCGCATCTTTTGGCTCCCCGTAAAACAGCATTCCGACCAAGGCGCTTCCTACCGTGCCGATTCCCGTCCATACGGCGTAGGCGGTACCCATCGGAATCCCGTTCATCGCGATCGACAACAAAATGAAGCTGAGCGAAAATCCGCCGAGCAGAACAGCCCATGAACGCAGCGACGGCCGCTGGTTCACCTGCGAAATCCCCATGACGCCTACCACTTCAAACAACCCGGCAAAAATCAACGATACCCATGTCATGCAACTTCCCCCTCCTTGTGCGAATCTCCTCCATGTTCATGCGTGACCACCTTCAAGCCGATGATGCCCGCCAGCAACAGAGCAATCAGCCCAACTTTCATCCAACTGAACGGCTCCCCGAAAAAAGCCATCTCAACAATCACTGTGCCCGCCGTGCCCAACCCGACAAAGACAGCGTACACCGTGCTCGTCGGCAGCCGTTTGCCTGAGTAGATCAACACAGCGAAGCTGATCATAATAGCAATCGCCGTCAGTGCCCACTCCCACAATTGGTCCGCGTATTTCAGCCCTGCTACCCACATCACCTCAAACACGGCGGCAAGCACGACCAGCAGCCAGTTTTTTTGCATCGTAACCCCTCCTTTTTATATCGTTCCCCAAGTGCAACTCGCAGGCTCACCCGGGCTTTTTCCCACATGCAAAAAAAGCCACGGGCGAATACCGTTACAGATATTCTCCCGGGCTTTTATCCCTCCGTGTACACGGCAAACGCCGTGGGTTTTCTCTCGGTCCAGTCCGGCCACTGTCTGGCTCGCGGAACCCTAGAAAACTCAACATATGCAATTTGACTCATGGGCAACTGGCTCCTATTGTAGCAAAAGCCAAACGATTTTTGCAAGATTTTCGCAAGGGCAGCTACTTGTGCTATTCTAACTTACGTAAAGCAAAAGCTCGTCCCAAACGAAAACAAGCAAGGAGAATAAGCCGATGACGAATGTATTGTTTGTGTGCCTGGGAAATATTTGCCGCTCGCCGATGGCAGAAGCTGTTTTTCGCCATCTTGTCGAACAGGAAGGGCTGAGCAAAGAAATCAGCATCGACTCTGCCGGGATCGGCGGCTGGCATGCCGGAGAGCGTCCGCACAAAGGCACCCAACAGGTTCTCGACGAAAAAGGGATCGCTCACGACACGTTGCGCGCCCGGCAAATCAAGCACCACGATTTTTCCGAGTACGACTATGTCGTCTGCATGGACGAAGAAAATTTGGCGGCGCTCACCCAAATGGCTCCGTCAGGCAAAAATGTGCACCGCCTGCTGGACTTCGCCAGCTCCGTACAGGAGCAAAACGTGGAAGACCCTTACTACACCGGGCGTTTCTCCTACGTATACGATCTGGTGGAAGCTGGCTGCCGCGGCCTTTTGGCAGAGATCAAAAGCAAAAAGGGATAGCCCTCCGTCTGGGGGCATCCCTTCTTTTTTTACACAGCTACGGTCTTCTCCTCCCACAGCCTGCCCAGCCAGCTTACCGTGCTGCCGATCAGCTTGCTGTAGCTGTCTGCGGAAGAAAATGTATGATCGCCGCCGACAATCACTTCTTTTTCGCATGTTCCCCTTCTGCGCAAGTGCAGCTCCCGCTCGTAATGGAACATCGCATCGACTGCAATGACGTCATCGCGATTGCCGTGCAAGATCAGCACATCTCCTTCAAACTGCTTGACGTGGCGCAATGGCTGAGCACCGTTCAACGACTGGAAGTAGCGTCCGGAAAGCAAGTAGCCATTATGGTCGGTGCTCCCCAAAGAGAGTGCTTCCTGATACTCTTTTTCCCCGACGATCCGCACGATGTCTTCAAACGGCTGGGCTACCGCAGCCCACAGCACCATGGAATGAATCCGTCTGTCCTGACTTGCCGTCAAGGCCGAGACAGCCCCGCCAAGGCTGTGCCCGAGCAAAATAATCCGTTCCTGGTCTACCCGTTCCAGCGCTGCAGCGTAATCGAGCACATCGCGTGTCTGCTTGAGCAAAACGTCCAGCCCGCCTGCTCCGTAATCCCCGTCGCTTTCTCCGCATCCGCCATAATCAAAGCGCAAAACGCCAAACCCGTGAGCGGCAAGCTCTCTGGCGGCTTTTACAAACAAGCGGTTGACGCCGACTCGACTGCCGATAAAGCCATGGCAGATGACAACCAATGGGTATTTCGCAACCGTCCTGCCGTTTTGCTGCTCTGGCTCATGCAACGTTGCCGTCAACATAACTGTCTCGCTTGGAATATGTAATGTCCGTTCCAAAGAACTCACCTCTTTTATTTATAGTATTCCGAGTAGTTTACTTTGTTATTGACTATATTATCTCCTGTCCTGGCGAAAATGTCAAGAGTCGCCTGCGTTTTGGCACAGGCGACTCTTTTTATGGCTGAAGCGATTTGCCGATTCTTGCTTGCAGCACTTCAAGCAGCTGCATCCATTCCCGTCCTTGCTCGGATTCTTCGTTGCCAGCATACTGGTGCTCGCTTGGATAGAGCGAGTAAAAGACGCCCTCTTTGTTCTCCCCGATTTTCGTCAGGAAAGGATGCTCTTGATAATAAGGCAGCTTCGCCTGCTCCTTCGTCAAGCGGACAACCGTCGCCAACGGAACGTCCTTTTTGGCTACTGTGTCCTTGTAGTAAAACTGCACGCTAGACGGGTTGCCTTCTTCATTTGGCAATGTCGCTTCCACGATTTTCAGCTTGCTCATCACTTTTTCCGGCAACAAAATCCGGTAGCCGAGCTTGCTGTCGTAAGCCTTCATCGCTTCGAAAGTCTTCTCGATGTTTTGATCGTTCAACGCCTCAGGCGTATTCCAGATGCCTACCGATTTGTCCGATGCAGGTGCAACACTCTCGACAAACCATTGGTCACCCTGCTGGCTCACGACGAGAATCGCCCGATCCGTGCCGAATTTGCCTGTGGAAGTCACCAAGTCAAAATCGATCTGATATTTCAGCTTTTGATTTTGCCCGCTGCCAACGGAATCATCCGTTATGCTTGCGACCGTAAAGCCTTCCACCCACGGACTGGATGCGCCTGTCACCCAATGGGCGTTCTCCAGAGGAGCTTTCAGCCCAGAACGCGCCTGCTCTGTCAAGAGCGCGTATTGCAGCGCACCGTTTCTCAGTTTGACAGCCTTTGCCCAAGTCTGGGCCGTATCGTATGCAGAAGTAGGAATAATCCCGCTCTCCAGCATTTTCAATTGCTCGCTCACTGAACTTTGAACAACTGCCGGTTTTTCCACTGCTGCGGCGCTGGATGGCTGCTGCACAATCGTCACGACGGAATAAGCCGTAACCCCGATTGCCAGTGCCGAACCTAACACGATGATTTTTTTCAACATTTCTGAACGCCTCCCAGTTGATCCCATGCCTGTATCGTACAGGCGAAAAATTGACTTGCACCTATTAGGACGCAACAACTGCCGTTTTGTAACGCAATTGCCTGGAAAATATTTGTGTTCACTAAAAATGAAAAAGCCGAGGCCCGTCAGCTAACGGGAATCGGCTTTTCTCTTCGCGGTATGGTTACGCGTTGACCTGTTTGATAAACTCTTTCATCAAAGCAGGCAGATCGTTCCAGGCGTGCCCGGAAATCAAGTTGCGATCTACATGGAAGCGCGTCTCGATGTACTTCGCTCCAGCCGCTTCAACCTCTGGACGGCAGGCAAAATATGCGGTCATCTCGCGTCCTTTGATTTCGTCTGCAATTACCGTAAGTGCCACACTCGCATGACACAAAATCATAATTGGTTTATCATGTTGGAAGAAATGACGGGCGATCCGGGCAAAATCTTTGTGCAGCCGGATATGCTCAGGGGCGCGTCCGCCGGGAATAATCAGGGCAGCGTACTCCTGCGGATCAATCTCTTCGAACGACGCATGTGCTTCGATCTGGTAGCCGCGTTTTTCCGTGAAAGTTTGCCAGTCTTCAAAATCGTGCACAACGGTATGAAGCACCTTCTTATCAGTTGGCGAGGCAATGGTCACTTCCAAGCCTTCCTCCAGGCAGCGATAATACGGATAGTAGGCTTCCAGCGCTTCCACTGCGTCGCCTGTCAGAATCAATACTTTTTTAGCCATGGCGGCTTCCACTCCTTTATTTATAAGCAATGAGGTTGTTGCGTATCAACAAGGCTTATTATACAGGCGTGCGCCAGCCAACATAAGAATGCACTTTTTTGTGCGGTAGTTACCAAAAGGATACTTATGGACAATGCTGTAGCAAAGGGAGAAAAACCATGCTTGATCTGAGAAAAGAAACGATGGAAAAAATCCGCAACGGCGATTTCACTTGCTCCAAGGAACTGACCCTGTCCATGTTCAGCGGGAAGTGGAAGGTCGTCATTTTATGGCACTTGGGCGTAGAAGGCCCGCATCGCTTCAGCGAGCTGCAACGCCTGTTTCCGAAAATTACGCATAAAATGCTGACGAGCCAGCTCAAGGAGCTGATCGAGGACGGGATCGTCCATCGCGAGGTTTATCCGGAAGTTCCGCCACGGGTGGAGTATTCCATGACCGAGCTGGGAATGACGCTGTTGCCGATCATCGAGCTAATGTACGAGTGGGGCGAAAAACGGATGGAGCAGCTGAAACTGGAATTGGGCGAGCAAACCACTCCTGCCTGCGAATGCCCGGTATCGCCCCAAAATAAAGAAGGATAGCACCCGACTGAGGCGCTATCCTTTTTGTTTACGGATTGACACTGTTTTTTGGCGGGGAAGCCAAATCTCGCAAAATGGCGACCTCTACCCGTCTGTTTTTTGCCCGGCCTTCCGCCGTCGTGTTCGGAGCTACCGGATGGTATTCGCCCATGCCAGTCGCGCTGAATTTCGTCGGGTTCAGGTTTTGGTTTTCCAGAAGCACCTTCAAAAAGTTGACGGAACGCTTGGCAGAAAGATCCCAGTTGGACGGGAACTCCGCACGATGAATCGGCACGTTGTCCGTATGTCCGGTCACGGTTACTTTTTTCGGGTGAGGAACGAGCATCGCTGCCATTTCGGTAGCAAGCGTTCTCGCTTCCGGCTTCAGGACAGCGCTTCCCGAATCAAACAAGGCGTTGTCCAGGATCGTGATGAGAAGTCCTTCCTCGGTCAGCTTCGTCTGGAGCTTGTCCTGGAGTTTGTTTTGCTGAATGTAGCCTTCCAGCTGCGTTTGCAGCTTTTTCAAGTCCTCTGTTTCTTTGCGGACTGCTTCTTCCAGCTTTTTCTCTTCTTCCGTCTTCTGCTTTTCCGCTTCCTGTGCGCCTTTATGTACGGTTTGCTGCATCATGTTCGGATCGAGTGGAATCGGGCTAGGCTGATCCAAAACGCCCACGCCGCCGTTCAACGCAACGTTAAAGGAGCGAACCATCTGGTCGAACTTCTTGGCATCCATTTCGCTGGAGGCAAACAATACGATAAACAAAGCGAGCAGGAGGGTGAGCAAGTCCGCGTACGGAATCAGCCAAGACTCGTCCATATGCTCTTCGTGCTGAGCATGTCTCTTTGGTCGCTTAGCCATTTACCGCAGCTCCTTCCTCCCTCTTCTCTTCCTTCATTTCTTCTTTCATCTCGCTGCGCTCGTTGTACGGGATGTACACCAGAAGCTTCTGCTCGATGGCAGCCGGAGAAACACCTGCCTGAATGGACAGAAGTCCTTCCACCATGATTTTCTTGATTTCGATTTCTTGCTTGGATTTTCTTTTCAGCTTGGTGGCGAATGGGTGCCACAGCACGTAACCGGTAAAAATACCGAGCAGAGTCGCTACGAACGCAGCCGCGATCGATATACCGAGGGCGTCGATATCGCTCAGGTTACCCAGTGCCGCAATCAGACCAACTACCGCTCCCAATACCCCGAGGGTCGGAGCGTAGCTGCCCGCCTGGCTGAAGACGAGGGCGCCAGCCTGGTGGCGTTCTTCAATCGCGTGAATTTCCTCGTTGAGAACATCGCGGACGAAATCCGGCTCGCCACCGTCGATGATCATCTTCATGCCATTGCGCAGGAACGGGTCTTCGATCTCATCAGACGTGTTTTCCAGAGCAAGCAAGCCTTCACGACGGGCGATAGATGCCCAGTTCATGAATTGACCGATCAGTTCCCTTTTGGCAGGGAGTTTTTGCTCGCTAAAAATCACCTTGAAAAGGGCAGGAATCCTTTTGATTTCCGACATGGGAAATGCATTGAAAAGGGCGGCAATCGTACCTACGATGATAATCATGAACGCTGCTGGATTCAGCAGGGCCGAGGGACTCGCGTGCTTCAAGATCATCCCGACCACTACTGCGACAATACCTAGGACTATACCTATCAAGGTAGACTTTTCCATCGTGACACTCCCTATTACCATAATCGAAATTTATCTATATTATGGTTTCGGTATTTTTCGCCACTTTTGTGAGGGGTAGTTACATAAAATCCGCATCTTTTCGCAAGAAACTAATAGAGAGGACAAAATGATCGTAGATGTGGGCTTTGACCCGTTTAACCGAAGTGTTGCACCAGGCCGATCATGACCAGCAATCCTACGATAAACGAAAAAGTCGCGGAACGGGCATGGCCGTCTCCGTGGCTTTCCGGAATCAGCTCCTTGTACACGATAAACAGCATGGCGCCAGCGGCAAAAGCCAGCCCGTACGGCACCAGCCCTTTGACCACCGCCGTGAGATAATGGCCGCAAATCGCGGAAACGATTTCGACGGCTCCGGTCATCGTCGCAAGCAAAAAAGCTTTGAACCGGCTCACTTTTTGATTGATGAGAAACAGCGCCACCAAAAAGCCTTCGGGCGCATTTTGCAGGCCAATCGCAAACGCGATCAAGCCGCCAAGCTCCGACTGCTCGCTGGAATAACTAACCCCGACGGACAGTCCCTCGGGTATATTGTGCAAAGTAATCGCCATCAAAATCAGCAGAGCCTGGGAGTCCATCGAAATGTTGACCCTCGTATGCTCCAGATCAATATGCGGGATTACGCTTTCCAGGACAGTAAGAAAAAGCGTCCCGGTAAGCACGCCCAGACAGACGATAATGAACGGGGCGTTGGACATCGCCTGGGGAATCAGGCTGAACGTCGCTGCCGCCACCATGATGCCAGCGGTAAAGGCCAGGAGAATATCCCGCCAACGGTGTGTGACCGTACGGAAAAAGAGAATCGGCAAAGCCCCGACTCCCGTTGCCATCGCGGACAGAAAGCTCCCCATTAAAAGCTGCTCCATGCAAGGTTCCTCCACGAGTCGTTTGTTTGTCATCTGTTCTTGTCCACGTTTCGAAGGGGCGTGAGTATCCCTTTTGTTAGCTTATAATAAAATCAGGGGAAACATGTTAAAAATTTCACTTTGTCGCTGCAAAAAAACGCCAGGAGCACTGGCGTTTTTCTCAAAAAAGAATCTTATGTTTCCGAGCGGTACGTTTTGCCCAGCTCGTCTCCCAGCCCGAAGTAATGACGAAAATTGTAGATCAACGGATTCCACGCCGCAGGATCGATATGATTCGTACCGAGCACAATTCGTCTGTCCGCATGCACACGCTTGACCTCTGTTTCCACGATGGCAAAAAAGTCGGCGTAGTCGGGAATGCGGATGTTTTTCACGACCGCCTCCAGCTGGAGCGGGCAATTGCCGACCCGCTTTGGCCGCACAAGCTCCGATTCCAGAGCGAACAGGTCGGCAGCATGGAACTTGTCCGCTTCGTGGCGAAAGCCCAGCTCCTGTTTGTACGCTGGCACCGGATTGCGGCCCGTCAGCGGGGCTAACGCTTCTACTTGCCGCCACATGGACGCTTCCGGCAAATTGATCACGCACTCTTTCGTGCGGCGCAAATTTTCCAGTCCTTGCGAACCGTATCCAAGCCCGAGAATCACATGATAGCCGAGCGCCCACGAGGAGGAGATGGGACTGATATTCGTCGTCCCGTCCTCGTTTTCGGTAGTTAACAAAACAACAGGTGTACCGTAGTACAAAATTTTTGGCTGGATCGCAACATGGCTCGTCATCGACGAAACCTCCTTCATACGAAAATAAACGCTTTATGCATTCATTTTAGTAGAAGAACATTTCGACGGTTCTCGAAGTATGCTTGCAAGTCTCTTATACTTTGAATCGGCTGATCATATGTTGCAACTCTTCTGCCATGTTCGAGAGCGCAGTCGCGGAAGACGTAATTTCCTCCATCGCGGCGAGCTGCTCTTCTGTAGCCGCAGAAACGTTTTGCGTACCGTCTGCCGCAATCTCGGACACCTCGCTGACCAGCTCGATTGCCTTGATGACTTGTTCGGAGTGCGCGGATACTTCCTGCGCTGCTGCGGACACATCCTGCATCTGATCCGCTACAGACGTGATCGACATCTGGATTTGCCCGAAAGTCTCGCCTGCGTGGTGCACGACGAGAATCCCTTGCTGCACTTCTTTCGTTCCTGATTCCATCGATTCTACTGCCAGCTTTGTATCTGTCTGGATCGTTTTGATCAGTTGCGCGATCTGCTGCGCCGATTGGGACGACTGCTCTGCCAGCTTCCGCACTTCATCGGCAACGACCGCAAAGCCGCGCCCATGCTCTCCTGCCCTGGCAGCCTCGATAGCGGCATTGAGCGCAAGCAAGTTGGTTTGCTCCGCGATGCCTGTAATCACTTCGATAATTTGACCGATGGCTTGCGAATGGCTGCCCAGTCCATCGACTACACCTGCCAATTCGCGAATCGAATCGTGAATGGCGTTCATTTGCAAGACGGCGGCCTGAATGGACTGATTTCCTTCTCCCGCCATTGTCGCAACCTGAATAACCATGTTGGATGCCTGTTGGGCGTTCCCCGCGATATGACGAATGCCCCGGGACATATCGTCGATCGCCCGCGCTCCCTGCTCCACGCTTTTCACCTGGCGATCCGTACCGGCAGCGACTTCCTGCACCGTCACTGCAATCTGCTCTGTCGCCCGGCTTGTTTGCTCAGAGCTTGCCGTCAGCTCCTCCGCCGATGCGGCTACCTGCTCCGATGTGACGCTAACCTGACGGATTACGCCTTTGAGGCTGTCGGTCATCTCGTTGAAGGAATTGGCCAGATCGAGGATTTCGTCGCGGCTTTTGACAACCATTGGCTTCACCAGCAGATTTCCTCCTGCTACTTCCTTCATTTCCGCAACCAGACGCAAAATCGGGCCACGAATGCTTCGCGTCAGCCAGAGGGCGAGAAGCAGACACCCTGCAACCGAGATGGCAAGCGTAATGAGATTATCCCGTTTGAGCGCCTCGTACAGTTCGGCGCTTTCTCTTCCCGCGCGCTCCGTCCCCATTCTGTTGAACTCGATCATCGCATCGATGTACTTCTTGCGCTCGCCGAACAGCTCGCTCGCCTTTTTGCGCACATTGCCCAGCTCGGCCAGCTCCTCCGGCGTCGCCCCGCGCTTGACGTCCATCTTCTTTCCGATCTCCACGTATTCCTTGTTGAAAATCTCGTACTTCTTCATGGTTTCTTTCAAACCATCGAAATTTTTCCGGTCTTCCTCGTTGTAAATCGTTTTTTCGTAACTGGTCAAAAGCCCGTCGATGTATACAAAGTGTTCATCAATTTGCCCAGCGTATTTGTTTTTTTCTGCAATCGTCTCCGCGTTGAGAATCGTCTGATCCAAACCGTAGATCGTTTCCAGCGTGGAATTGATTTTCAAAATCTCTTCCATGCCCGGCTGCCAGACCGTTTTCATCTCTTCCACTTTGCTGTTCATTTGGCTCGTCTTGTATGTACTCATCGCTCCCATGTATGCGATTACAATGAGAATTAGTGCAAACGCGCTGCCGAGCTTTTTTCCGATCGTCCATCTCATAAAAACACCACTTTTCTTGACGTTGTATGATCTCGTTATGACCCTATTCCCGTTTGAATTTCGGGGTAAACATGTCCGTTCAAATTGTACCCGCTCTGACACAAAAACGGAACGCGAAATTTTGAAAAGAATATTGTCTGAATCGTCTTTTTATTGCCACTATGAAAACACAAGCTCTATATTATAATGGATGAAAAGCAAAAGCTCGTCGGTCAGATTCACAGAGGAGGAGAACTTTATGCAAACATACGAGGTGATTATCGTCGGAGCTGGCTCAATGGGAATGGCGGCCGGGTACTATTTGGCCAAACGCGGGGTCAGCACGCTGATGATTGACGCTTTTGACCCGCCGCACACGATGGGCAGCCACCATGGAGATACCCGCATCATTCGCCACGCTTATGGAGAAGGCAAGCAGTATGTCCCTTTCGCCTTGCGGGCACAGGAGCTTTGGAGAGAGCTTGAGGAAGCTTCCGGGATGAAGCTGTTTTCCCAGACAGGTGTGCTTAGTGCTGGCGCGAAAGACTGCGCTTTTTTACAGGAAGTGCGGGAAAGTGCGGAGCGCTACTCCTTGCCGCTCGAAGTGCTCTCTGCCCGGGAAGTCCGGGAACGGTGGGCCGGGATCAACCTGCCTGACGATTTTTACGCCTGTTTGGAACCTGCTTCCGGATATTTGTACTCGGAAAATTGCATTCGCGCCTACCGCGATCTCGCCGTAGCTTCCGGCGCCGAACTGCTTGTCCACACCAAAGTGACCAGCTTGCAGACGGATCAAGAAGACGTGATCGTGCATACAGACTCGCAGAGCTACCGCGGGAAAAAGTTGCTCGTTTCCGCCGGAGCCTGGAACTCACCCTTGCTGCACTCGCTCGGCTTGTCTGTTCCGCTTGTGCCCACGCGCAAAACCGTGGCCTGGTTCGGAGCGGAAGAGAGCTTGTACAGCTCCGATCGCTTTCCTGCCTTTGTTTTTCAGCTCAGTGATTCTATCTACTACGGCTTCCCCAGCATCGATGGCAGCGGCGTCAAAATTGGCCGCCATGACGGCGGACAAGCTATCGACCCTGACACACTGGAGCGGACATTCGGCAGCTTTTTGTCTGATGAAGGGGATGTCCGGGGGTTTCTGGAGACGTACATGCCGCAAGCGGCGGGGGCGCTGCGCCAAGGCAGGGTCTGCATCTACACGATGACGCCGGACGAGCATTTTGTCATCGATCGTCATCCAGAGCATCCAGGCATCGTCTTTGCCGCAGGCTTTTCCGGTCACGGATTCAAATTCGCCAGCGCTGTAGGGGAGGCGACGAGCCAGCTGCTCCTCGACGGAACTTCCACGCTCGATCTGTCCATCTTTTCGCTCAGCCGCTTTTCTTCCTGACGATCAACAAAAAGCCTCTCGCCATGTTAGCGGCCGGAGGCTTTTTCGTTCACCATTCCCAAAAGAGCGAACCGATGCGAGCTGTGATCCGACTGCTCATCTCCATGGCTTGCTGTTCGAAGCGAACCTGCGGGCGCTTGTTGTCATACGGGAACAAATAGGCAAAGCCCGGGCGCGTCGCTTGCGGCACCAAATAAGCCGACCTGGTAGCGCCATACCTGCGCTGTTCATTCAAAAACTCGATCATCGATTCCGCGTCGCGGATTCCCGCACCGTGTCCATAGTACATCCCTCGGCCGAGATCAACGGCATTTTCTCCCTGCCACTGCGGCTTATCCGGATTGTGATCGGGATTGGCAAAATACAAAATATCGCCGGGCAAAAAGGTGGTCGTCCTCGTCGTTCGCAAGTCCAAATCCTGGTCATAGCGCCAGTCATAGAGCAGGATGTCTGCAAACATTCGCTCGAAGTCTTCCCGCTGGATCGACTGGAGCACGGCGTGATACAAAATGATGACCATCGCCGTCGCGCACTCTGTCGCGTATTTTCGCCCTTCCTGAAAAATGTTGATAATCCCTTGCGATGGCGGGACGCCCGTCCGCAGCCGGAATCCGCCAAGCTCGGTTCGATCCCAGTAGACGGGATTCGCCCGTGAATTTTCAAACGTGGAAAAGGCAATTCCGCTCTCGTACAGCGCGATGGCTGACCGCACCAAATGATCTCTCATCTTCAGCTCGAACTGAAGCAATTCCGGCGACGGGTAGACAAATTCCTCCCCGCTCGCAGCCATCCGCTGCACGACTTCTCTCTGTACCCGGTTCAATCCCCATTCGTCTGCCAAAACGGCAGGGTTGGCCTGTCTGCCGCTGATGATTAACATGGGCAACCTCCTCTACACACACTGTCCTTCGTATGTGTATGCAGTCGCCCATGTCCATGTGTCAGCCTCTTGCCTGCTCCAGCACTCCTGCCGCTTTGGCCGGGACATGCTTGAGCTTGGAAAACAGGTAGCACCCGACGATGACAATGACGCTGCCCAGAAGCTGGAGCAAGCTCATCGTCTCGCCCAGCAACAGAAAAGCGAGGATCGCGGTGAACACCGGATTAAAGTTGAGGAACATGCCTGCCGAGGTCGCCCCGACTTTTTGCACCCCGACATTCCACATGACCATGCTGACGACTGTCGCCAGTACCCCGACGTAAAACAGCGACAGCCAAAAGGTCCAGTCCGTACGCTCGACAGTGAATGTCGTTGCGTTAAAGGGCAGCATCAGCATAACGCCAAATAGCCCCGAATACAGGGTAGACATCATCGGCGAAACGGTTTTCATCGCCCAGCGTCCGCAGACGGAGTAAATCCCCCACATCGCAACGGCAGCGAGCATCCACAAATCGCCTGTGTTGAAATGCAGTTGCGACAAATGGGCAAAGTCGCCTTTGCACAGGACGACGAGCACCCCCGCGAAAGAAATCAGCATGGCGACGATTTGCAACAGACGAATTTTTTCTTTCACCAGCAAAAAAGAAAAAATGGCGATCGAAACCGGATTGAGCGTGGACAAAAGCCCGACGTTGGTCGCATCCGTCCGCTCCAGTGCCCAGAACATGAACAAGTTGAACAGAGCTACACCCGTAACGCCCATCAAAATCAAGGGGATAAGCGACTGACGCGAGGGCAGAATCCGCTTTTCGCGAATCCAGACCACTGGCAGCAAACAGGCTACGGCGATCAGCCAGCGCAAGTTGGTCAAGGTCAAGGATGACGCATGTCCCACCAAAAATTTACCGACGACAAAATTGCCTCCCCAAAGGAAGCTGGTACAAAGTAACAATCCGACGTATAAAGGTCTCATGATTCATGCTGCCTCCTGCCTAGCTGTCTAAACCCGCCCTCTATCATACACCTTTCTCGTCAGATTTGGGGGCATCGATCCATTTTTCCATGAAAATCAGCTCGTCAGCGGTAAAGCCCAGCTGTCTGTAAAAAGCTTGCACACCGCTGTTTTCCGGCTCGATCAACAGGTTGATTTTCTCACAGCCTACGTTCGCCAGCCGCCGTTCCAGCTCTTGCATGAGACGGCTGCCCAGTGCCTGTCCCTGATAAGCCGGATCGACTGCCAGGTGATTGACCCAGCCGCGCCGCCCGTCGTAGCTGCCCATTACCGCCCCCGCGAGCTGTCCTGCCTCGTTGATGGCTACCAGAAACAGCTCCGGGTCGCGCTCCAGCTTGTGCCGCAATCCCTCCAGCGAATCCGAGCGGGACAGCGCCAGCCCTGCCCGCTGCCAAAGCTCGACGACCTCTTCATACTGCTCCAATGAAAATGACTGTAGTTTCATAGCGCGTCACCTTTTGTATTTCTATAAATTTATATTAATATTTATACGATTATACGCGTGAAAAAGGAGCTTGCCAAGAAGCTCCTCATTCTCCATGCCGTTATACCGCAAACCACGACATGATCAAAGGCATCAATGTAAATGCCCACACGACGGTAATCATCGCCCCGGCTATGACGGCCAAAGTAGCGCTGCTGCCTTCCGTGTCGCCGCGTTCGAACGCTTTGACCATCCCCAGCATGTGCGCTCCCATGCCGTACATCAAGCCAATCGAGACGGGATGGCGCAGCTTCATTCTTTTAATGACCCACGGTGCCAGAAACACTCCGGCAAAGCTCGTCAGCATCCCGAACACGGCTGTCATCGTCGGCATGCCGCCAATCGCTTCCGATACACTGAGCGCAATCGGCAACGTAATCGAGCGGGGAATGACGCTGATCGCCGCCGATTGGCCCAATCCGACCAGCATGGCGGTAGACACGCCCGCGAGAATCGCAATCAGCGAGCCAGTCGCCAAGCTCAGCAAGATCATTCTTCTGTGAGCCATCAAAATCGCCCAGTTCCGGTAGAGCGGCACTGCGAAAGCGACTGTCACCACGCCCATCATCTCGCTAATCCAGGAAGTCGCCTGGCTGTACTCGACGTAAGGCACGCCTGCCACGAGCAGAAACACAATCATCGCCGCCGGAGCGAGCACGGCTGGTGAAAACAGCAAGCTCGGCCGCTTTTTGTTCAGCCGCTTCGCTGCGTAAAAGAACAGGATGGTCAGCAGGACGCTACACGTTTTCAACAGGATCAAGCTGCTTCACCTCACCACGTTTGAACAACCGCTCAGCAACAACGCCTGTCGAAACCATCACCAGCGCGCATCCGCTGACGACGACGATCAACACGAGCAATCCTTTTCCTCCGAGCAGCCAAGGATACTGCATCATGCCGACGAGCGAAGGAACGAAAAACAAGATCATTTGCGAAAACAAAAGGGTGGCTCCCGCCTCGACCCACTTCAGACGCACCCAGCCATTATGCAGACAAATGAACAAAAGCAAAAGCCCGATCAAGCTGCCGGGCACAGGAATAGGCAAAAACGAAGCGATTCCTTTTCCCACCCAGGTAAATCCAAACAACAGCAAAACTTGCCCAAAGAGCAAGAACCATTTTTTCATCGAGACCACTCCGGTTCCTTCATGTTGGTACCTTCATTCTAAAGCGTCCCGATTCCATTCGTACAATACATATATATCATGATTTCTATTCCATTTGGTTATGGTGATAAATGCTGCTTCACGAAGTCGATAAAAGCCCGTGTCGCATGGGACAAATAGCTGTCTTTCCGATAGATTAAGGCGTATTGCCAATCAATCACGGGCGACGCGATGTTCACTGTATGCAGCTGGCTATTGTTCAGGCGTCTCACAATCGAACGCGGCAGCAAGGAAATCCCCAGCTGTGTCGCTACCATTTCCCCGACAAAATCCCACAGGGAACTCATATACGCCACTTTCGGTTCAAAGCCGCTCTTCATGCACGCCTGGCGAACCACATCATGAATGGCGTACTCCTCGGTGAACAAAATAAAGTCCTCGTCTTTCAACTGCGCCAAATTTACCTCATCCATCCCCGCCAGCCAATGCTTTTGATGAGCAATCGCGACGACGTCTTCGGACACTAATGGGACAGCGGCAAATTTCTCCGCATCTGTCGGCAAAACGGTCAGTCCGAGATCGACACTTCCCTGCTCCACCTGAACTTCCAGCAGCTTCGCACTGTACTCCTTCATTTCGATATCGATGCCCGGATATTGTTTTTTGAACAGGGCGATGACATTTGGCAGCAAAAAGGAGCCTACCGTCGGCATCATGCCCATTTTTACCCGCCCACGCTCGACATTGCGAATCTCGGCTATGGACGAGGACATTCCTTCCATCAGTTGAAGCACTTTTGTCGCATAGCCGTACACCAGCTCTCCCGCCTCGGTCAGCTCCATTTTCCGCTCCGAGCGATCCAGCAAAACGACGCCAAGCTCCTCCTCCAGCGCCTTCATCATCTTGCTGATAGATGGCTGAGAGACGTGAAGGGCATTGGCTGCTTTTGTAAAATTTCTTTGTTTGGCTACTTCCACAAAGTATTGCAGTTGTCGAATATCCATCCGCTGCCTCCACGCGATCCGTTCGTTCGATCCTTGTTTATGTACAGCTTACCACAGGTGGCGAATCCATGAAAAAAAACCAGGACGCGCTTGGCGCCCTGGCTGCTTTGCCTGCTTTATTTTACAGTGACCTGAACCGTCAGCATCTTGCCGCCGTATGTAGCGACAATCGTCGTGCGGCCTGCTGCAAGAGCTGTAAGCTTGCCTCCTGCCACAGTTACCACGCGCTTGTCTGCGCTCATCCATTCCGCTTCAGCCGTTACATTGGCCTTCGTCTTGTCCGAGTAGATGGCAGCCACTTGCACATCCTTGGATTCGTTGACTTTCAGTTGAAGCTGTTTTGCGCTAAGCTCCAGTCGGGAGATAACCGCAGCCTCGACCGGAATCGCGATGGTCTTCCCGCCGTAAGTAGCGGTAATTTTGGCTTTGCCTGATCCGGTAACAGTGACCACACCGTTTTCGACCGTTGCTACCTTCACGTTGTCAGACGCCCACTTCGCTTTGCTTGTGACGTCTGTCTTTTCTTTGTTGCTCATTACAGCCGTGAGTTTGACCGCCTGCGAGAAGCCAGGGCGTGTATACAGCTTTTTCTGATCGGCTTCCAGCGTGGAAACGATGTCTACCTCTACCGGAATGACCACGTTTTTGCCGCCGTATACTACTTTGATTTTCGTTTTGCCGGAGGAGATAGCCGTCACCAGTCCGTTGGCCACTGTCGCGATCTGTGGATCGGCGCTCGTCCATTCTGCCCCTGTCGTTATATTCGCTGTCGACTTGTCCGAATACGTAGCGGTTGCCGCGATTTGCTTGGCAGCTCCCGATTTTAACACAAGCTTTTTCTGGTCGGCAACGAGCTTCGTGATCACTTCTACTTCTGTCGTCACAGTTACGAATTTGCCGCCGTAGCTGGCTTTTACTTTTGCCGTTCCGCTGCCTGTCGCTCGCAAAAGTCCCGCTTCTACCGCCACGATGCTGCTATTGGACGTGGACCACTCCGCTTTGTGCGTCACATCTTCCGTCGTCTTGTCCGCATACTGCGCGATCACGCTCAACTGCTGTATACCGTCTTTTTTCAACCGGACCGTCTTGTCCTTGATCGTCAGCTTCGACAGTTTCTTGGTCTGATTGGCTGTTGTCTCTGCTTTTGCCATCTCAGTTACAGGACTGATGCCGGAAAGAATCGTTCCGACTGTCAGGGCAAACGTCAGCAAAACCTTTTGCCAGCCGCGCATGTACGTGCTTTTCTTCGCCACGGTTTTCTCTCCTTCTTCTCTATATCTATTTTCCACTATTTACTATATCGGCATATTAGAGAGAGTTGATAAATGTTTTTTGCCAAATGTGCTCTAGTCTTCGCTCCACGTTCCTGCGAGTGGCGCAAAGTGCTGCATCGCCAGAGCACCTGCTCCCATGACGATCGCCGTTCCTCTCAGTTCGGATGGAATCACCCGGAATTTCCCGCGAAATGGCTCCCAGATGACTTGGTCGCTATGCTCCTCGACCAGCTCGACAATCTCGCGGTAATTTTCCACCAGGTCGCCGCTGAGAATGACCGTATCGGGATTGTACATGCAGACGATATTGTTGATCGTAATCCCGATGTACAGCGCTGTGCGGGAAACGATCTCCTTCGCCCAGCGCTCCCCGTCTCTCGCAGCGGCAAACACCTCGCGGACGTCTGCCACTTCCTTGACCCGCCGCGCTTCGAGAATCAGCGCATTTTCATCGATATACGTTTGCAGACAGCCTCGCTTGCCGCACTCGCACAAGTTGCCGTTCGGATCGAGCGTTGTATGTCCCAGTTCGCCCGCACTGTTCGAGCCGCCGCGAAACACTTCGCCGTTGATGATCAAAGAAGAGCCGATGCCTGTCCCGATGCCGATCAGGGCTGTCTTGTTCGAGCCTTTTGCCGATCCGTACAAATATTCGGCGAGGATTTTGACCTTCAAGTCATTGTCAATTACCGTCTTGATACCCAGCTCTTTTTCGATCAAGCCAGCAAAAGCTACGTCCTTCCAGCCCAGCGTAGAGGAAAGCTCGACGACTCCCCGCTCGTAGTTGATCACGCCAGGCACGCCGATGCCTACTCCGATTACTTTTTCCGCTGGTACGCCCTGCTGCTCAATCATCCCGCGAATTTCCTGGCAAATCAGGGCTGCCGTCTCTTCCGGCGTCCCTGCCAACGCCTTGTGTTCTACGCGGTGATGGGCGATGATCGTCTCGCTGAAGTCCATCATGCCGAAGCTGATCCGCTTTTTCTCGATGTCGACCCCAATCGTATAGATCGCGCCTGGCTCAATGTCGAGCATGATCGCCTTCCTGCCGACGCCGGACGATGTCAGCTCCGTCTCCCGAATTACGCCCTCCTCGCACAGCTCGCTGACAAAACGGCCGATCGAGGTCGCGCTCATTCTCGTAATTTTCGTGATCTCGGCCCGGGAGATCGGCCGCTGCTTTTTGATAATATCGAGAATCATCAGCTTGTTGTGCTGCTTGATAACATCCTGGTCCTGTTTCACGATTTTTTTCATCACAGAAACTCCCACCTTGCTTGTATATGAGATGCCGCTGGCTTTTCCTTGATTATTACCCTCACACTACCTGTCAGTCACTACTACGTCAACTGATAAAAAACCACCCGATTTCTCGGATGGTTGTGCGTGTGTCACTTGTTGTTCAGGTCGTACGGCGTCTCCTGGTAGACGTAATAGTTCAGCCAGTTGGAGAACATCAGATTGGCATGGGCACGCCAGGTGACGATCGGCTCCTGACTCGGATCATCTCCGGGATAGTAATTGCGCGGAACAGTGATGTCCAGCCCCTTGTTCACATCCCGCTGGTACTCGTCCTGCAACGTGGTAGGATCGTACTCGGAATGACCCGTCACGAAAATTTGTTTGCCGTCCTTCGTCGCAACCGCATACACTCCCGCTTCCCTGGACTCGGACAAAATCTCCAGCTCGGCCACCTTCTCGATGTCCTCCCGGCGGTTTTCCGTATGACGCGAATGGGGAATGTAAAAGTAATTGTCAAAGCCGCGGAACAGCTTCACATTTTTCTTGTTCAAGGTATGAGGGAAAATCCCGAACATTTTTTCCGGCAAAGGATGCTTCGGTACGCCAAAGTGGTGATAAAGTCCGGCCTGCGCTCCCCAACAAATATGCAAGGTCGAAGTCACGTTTGTCAGCTTCCAGTCGAGGATAGTCTTCATTTCCTCCCAATACGTCACTTCCGTAAAGTCGAGCTGCTCGACAGGCGCGCCTGTAATCACCATGCCGTCAAAGTATTGGTCCTTGATCTCCTCAAACGTTTTATAAAACATCGACAGATGCTCTTCCGATGTGTTTTTGGATGTATGGCTGGACATGTGCAGCAGAACGATTTCCACCTGTAGGGGAGTATTCCCCAGGAGGCGAAGCAACTGTGTTTCCGTTGTTTCCTTCACGGGCATCAGGTTCAGGATGACGATTCGCAGCGGCCGAATGTCTTGTGTAAACGCACGGCTCTCCTTCATCACAAAAATATTTTCGCGGGCCAGCACTTCCACCGCTGGAAGCTCGTCGGGCAGTTTGATTGGCATAAAGATCCCCCTTTCCATTCTTTGCAAAACAGGTAGAAAAACAATAATCCGACTAATTCGCCAAAAATACTTGGCTTCCTGCTTGAACCAGAAGCGACATGGAAAAATCGCGCGTGGGAAACACAGGAAAGCGGCACATGTAACGAGCTTATATATGTTTTAATATTGTGCAACTTTTTCGTCAAATCATTATACCTTTATTCCAGGAAAAATAGCAGGTCTTTTTCTGCAACGGGATGGAACGAAAAAACCTCCCGCCAAAAAACATGCGAGAGGCTGCTTCGGTTCCGTATGCCCACTTGTCAAATCCAGCCGCGTGCCTCCATCGCTTCCGTAATGCGCAAAAGCGAGATCATGTACGCTCCTGTGCGCAGGTCGACTTTGTACTGGTCCGCCAGCTCCGCCACCGCGCGATAAGCGTTGACCATGGCTGTTTGCAGCTTGTCGTTTACTTCCTGCTCGGACCAGTAGTAATTCATCAAGTTTTGCACCCACTCGAAGTAGGAAACCGTCACACCGCCTGCATTCGCCAAAATATCGGGAATGACCACGACTCCTTTTTCGCGCAAAATCGCATCGGCATCAGGGGTCGTTGGGCCGTTGGCCGCTTCTGCAATCCACTTGGCCCGAATCTGACTCGCATTTGCCGCTGTAATCACATTTTCCAGGGCGGCAGGAATCAAAATGTCCACTTCCAGCTCCAACAGCTGTTCATTGCTGATCACGGTAGCGCCCGGATAATCCAAAATCGTGGACGCATCTTTGCATTGTCCGACTTTCGGGATGTCCAGTCCTTTTTCGCGGTAGATGCCGCCGCGCGAATCGCTCACGGCGACGATCCGGAAGCCAAGCTCAGTCAACAGCCTTGCCGCGATCCGGCCTGCGTTTCCGTACCCTTGAATGGCTACGGTCGTCTCCTGCGGCTTGCGGCCAGAGTCTTTCAACGCCTCCAAAATCGTGAAGACGCAACCGCGAGCCGTCGCTTCGTTTCTGCCTTTTGACCCGCCCACTGCAAGCGGCTTGCCTGTAATGACGCCCGGCGAATAGGCGCCCTTCAATCGGCTGTATGTATCCATCATCCAGCCCATGATTTGCGGTGTCGTATACACATCCGGCGCAGGGATATCTGTATCCGGTCCGACGATGTCTGCGATTGCTTCCATGAAACCGCGGCTCACTCTCTCCAGCTCGCCTCGGCTCAGTTCGTGCGGATCGCAGATAACGCCGCCTTTTCCGCCTCCATAGGGCAGACCGACCACTCCACATTTGAACGACATCCACATGGAGAGCGCTTTTACTTCATCCATCGTGACGTCAGGATGAAAACGGATGCCCCCTTTGGTTGGCCCCACCGCATCGTTGTGCTGGGAACGGTACCCTTCAAAAACACGGACGCTGCCATCGTCCATTTTGACGGGAAAATGGACGGCAAGCACTCGCTTGGGTCTTTTCAAGATTTCGACGGCTTCGCGCGGCAAACGAAGCAACGCCGCGGCTGCATCGATTTGCTTCTGAACAATCTCGTATGGATTCAGACTCTCTTTTTCTACTGTCTTTTGCATGCTTGATCCTCCCCACCTATCGTGCATCACCCTGGCACAGAGCTAAAGGATGAATGGAGTCATTATATACGAAAGGACCAAATTCAGACAATTTATTTTTTGTGTTTTCACATTATTGTGTTATTTTCGTCAAAAATAAAAAAAGCCCGATGCATGTTTTGCTGCACCGGGCGGCTGCTCCTATTTTTTCAAATACGCTTTCATCAACCTCGTTTTTGTTTCCCACATGTCTTCGCTAATATGCAAACGGTAATGCTCCGGGTTGAGCATCCGCAAATATTCCGGCCAGAACAGCTTGAGCTGTTCGCGATGGTACTCGCGGATTTCTGCAAGCGTCGGCAGTTGATACACCAGCTCCCCGGCGACAAACACCGGGATGAGCAAAGCTTCTGCCCGGTAACGGGTCAATTGCTTGTTCAAATACGGATGGCTTGGATTCAACAACTGGACAGGTGCGCCTTGCGCAATCGTCGTTTCCTCCGGGAAGCACACGTAATCGGCAATCGCCTTGCCCGTGTCGGGGTCGATCAGTCTGTACATATCCTTGATGCCAGGGGTCGTCACTTTCTCCGGATTGCCGGAAATCTTGATCGTCGGCTGGAACACGCCATTGGCGTCCTCGCGCGCCACCAGCTTGTACACACCGCCGAGCGTCGGCTGATCTGCCGCCGTGATCAGCTGTGTACCTACGCCCCAGCTGTCGACTTTGGCTCCTTGCACTTTCAGGTTCATGATCGTATGTTCATCCAGATCGTTGGAGGCGACGATTTTTACATCGGTCAGCCCGGCTTTGTCCAGCATTTCCCGCGTCTTGGTGGACAGGTAAGCGAGGTCTCCGCTGTCCAGACGCACGGCTGTCAGCTTTTTGCCTTCCTGCGCCAGCTTTTTCCCGACCGATATCGCGTGCGGGACGCCGCTTTTCAGCGTATCGTATGTATCCACCAACAGCGTCACTTGGTTCGGCAGAGCGTCGGCAAAGCGCTGGAATGCTTCTTCTTCATCCTCGAAGCTTTGCACCCAGGAGTGAGCGTGTGTTCCTTTTGTCGGGATGCCGAACATTTTTCCCGCGAGCATATTGGAGGTAGCGTCAAATCCGGCCAAATACGCCGCTCTCGTTCCCCACAGGGCAGCGTCTGCTTCCTGTGCCCGTCTCGTACCAAATTCCATCAGCACGTCGTCGCCCGCCACGTTTTTGATCCGGGAAGCTTTCGTCGCGATCAGTGTCTGGTAGTTCATGTAGTTCAACAGGGCGGTTTCAACCAGCTGCGCCTCCATGACGCGTCCTTCCACGCGGATCAGCGGCTCGTTCGGGAAAACCATCGTCCCTTCTTTGACGGAGTACAGCGAGCCTTGGAAACGCAAGTTGCGCAATTCCTCCAAAAAGGCCGGGTTGTAGTTTTCTTCCTGTTCACGCAAATAGTCCAGGTCGCTTTCTTCAAAGCGCAAGTTTTTTATATAGTGTACGATTCGCTCCAGACCAGCGGAAACAGCGTAGCCATTTCCAAAAGGCAGCTTGCGGAAAAAAGCTTCAAAGACCACCTTCTGATTGTGCGTTCCGTTTACCCAGTGCGCGTACATCATGTTGATCTGATATTTATCTGTGTGCAATGCCACACCAAATGATTGCATATCGCGTAAGCCTCCTGTCAATTCCTTTCCATCATCATACCAGAACCTTCCCATGGTGCCCATCTGCCTTGGAGCCTAGAAAAAATATGATATAGTATGGAATAATGAAAAGAACCAAACGTGCGACCGGGAGTGGAAAAGAGCATGTCAGACCAAAAAATCGTTTCATTGTGTAAAGGGCTACCGAAAAATTTGAGCTACAACGGCAAGGACTTTCTCTCCGGAATCGGGAAAGACGAAGCCAGCGAGCTGGTTGTCCGCTTTGCAAAAATCGACGAAGACGACGTAGCAAATCACGCCTATCACGGCGGGCCTGATCGCGTCGTGTGCGCGTATCCTTTTGAACATTATGCCCATTGGGAAAAGAAATTCGGCCAACGCTTGACGCAATCGGCCTTCGGCGAGAATTTGACTATGTCCAACATGACAGAAGAACAGGTGTGCATCGGAGATATTTATCAAATCGGAGACACCATCCTGCAAGTGTCGCAGGGCAGATACCCTTGTGCCACCATCAACAAGCGCAACAACAACAATCTTTTGCTCAAGGCAGTCGTGGAGACGGGCTACACGGGCTACTTCTTCCGCGTTTTGCAGGAAGGCACGATCAAACCGGACTCAGCCATTACTCTGTTGACTCCCCATCCCAAGCAAGTGACTGTCGCCTCCATTCATCATTTGTACTTCCACAACCAGTCGCTCTCGGAAGAAACGATTTCTACCATGCTAGAAATCGAGGAGCTGTCTTTGCCGTGGAAAAAGAAGCTCATAGAAAAACAACAGCAATTAGCGAAAGGAACTGTCCATGCGAATTAACAAGTTCATCAGTGAAACGGGCATCTGTTCGCGGCGGGAGGCCGACAAGCTGATCGATGCCAAACGAGTGACAATCAACGGCCTCGTTGCCGAGCTGGGGAGCACCGTCTCGCCTGGCGATGATGTGCGCATCGATGGCAACCCGCTCGGCGCGAAGAAAAAGCACGTCTACATCGCCCTGAACAAGCCTGTCGGCATCACGTGCACTACAGAGCTGCACGTCAAAGGAAACATCGTCGATTTCGTCAACCACCCGGAGCGCATTTTTCCCATTGGCAGACTGGACAAAGACTCGCAGGGACTCATCCTGCTTACCAATGACGGCGACATCGTCAATAAAATTTTGCGCGCGGAAAACAACCACGAAAAAGAATACATCGTCACTGTCGACAAGCCTGTGACCGCCACATTTTTGCAAGGAATGGCAAACGGCGTGCGCATACTCGGCACGGTAACCAAGCCTTGCAAAGTCACCAAAGTAAACGAGCGCGTCTTCAATATCGTTCTCACCCAAGGCTTGAATCGACAAATCAGGCGCATGTGCCAGGCATTCGGCTATCAGGTGCGGCAGCTGCAACGCGTCCGCATCATGAACATCAGACTGGGCAATTTGAAGATCGGGCAATGGCGCAACTTGACCAGCGAAGAGCTGAAGGAACTGAACAAAAATCTTTCCTGATTGCTGTTTGCCGAACGGCGAAAAAAACCAAAAACAGACTCCGTTGCAGGGGTCTGTTTTTTTCACGCTCTATTCCTCAGCCTGCGCCGTCAGAGAACGAACCTCGCTGACAAACCGCCTGATCCCCTCGCGCAGCTGCTGTTCATTCAGATAGGAAAAGCTGAGGCGAATCCACGAGGCAAGCTCCCTTTGCGGATCGCAAATGATGCCGGGCACAAACGTAATCGATTGCTCGATGCATTGGCCGAGCAGCTTTTCCATCGGCGTGGAATCCGGCAGCCTGATCCACAAGTTGAAGCCGCCTGTCGGACTGCTCCATTCCCAGTCTGTTGCGGCCAACTCCTCCTCCATAATGTCTTTGCGCACAGCCAATGCCGTGCGCAGCTTCAGCAAATGCTGCTGCATCCGCTCCGAGAAGAAATAGTGCAAAAATATTTTTTGGTTCAAGAGCGGCGTCCCGCTGTCCGACAACGCTTTGGCGCTGAGCAGATACGCCATCAGCGAAGGACGGCAGGCGATCGTCCCGATGCCGAGTCCAGGAGCGACATATTTGCTAAAGCTGCGCAAATAGATGACATACCCGGCCGTGTCGTAGGCAAACATCGGCAAAGGCGGCTCTTTCCCAAAGTAAAGATCGCGGCACGGGTCATCCTCGATCAAGAGACACTGATACATCTCCGCCAGCTCTACCAGCCGCTTGCGCTGTGCAAGTGGAACCGTAAACCCCGTAGGATTGTGGAAAGTCGGATTGAGATAGAACAGACGCGGCTTGTGCGTCCGCATCAGTTGTTCGACCTGCTCCAGATCGTAGCCGTGCTGAGTGATCTCCACCGCCAGAATGTTCGCTCCCTGGCGCAAAAAGACGTCGATGGCCGGACTGTACGTGGGCCGCTCCAGCAAAACTACGTCTCTTGGCTTGACCAGCACACGCGCAATCAAATCAATCGCTTCCTGCGACCCGGACGTGACCATCAGCTCTTGCGGGGTCAAGTAAAAGCGAAACCGTTCCGTGTAATAGCGGCACAAAGCCTCCCGCAGTTCCTCGTCTCCTTGGGTAGTGGAATACGTGCCGAGCACTTTCGGATACAGGTCGAACACTTTTTTCACGTATTCCGAGAAGTACAGATTGGGCAGGAGATTCGGGTCAATCAGCGCTTTGGAAAACTGATAGGTCGCCTGGACCTGGTGAATTTCCGAAAGGTGGCTCTTCTGCACATAAGCAGACACAATCGGGTCATGCAGCGAGGCCGTCGCCAGCATGCCGCCCGGCTGAACGAAATAGCCGGATTTATCTTTGACGTAGACATAGCCTTTTTGCTTGAGCAGCTGATACGCCTTGAAAACCGTCAGGCGGTGCACATCCAGCTTCAGAGCCAGTGCCCGCACAGAAGGGAGCTTTTCGTGTTCCTTCCAGTCTTTGCGTCTGATTCCGTCCAGCACGTAATCGTACACTTGTTCAAACAGCTTGTCGGCGTGCACGCTTGACAAACCTTCTCTTTTCATCCCGACCAGCCCCCTCCCCTGCAATTGTAACGTCACTTTTCTTCAACTGTTCTATTCGATTTCATCTGTTCTATTCCTCTCCCTTTATGATGGGGAAAAGGAGGAATCACCATATGGTACTCGTCAATTATATCGTGATGTGCTTGATCTTCGGGACGACATTTTTAGCCATCAAAGTAGGGGTAGATGCCGGAGCGCCACCCTTTTTCTCGGCAGGCATCCGCTTTTTTCTCGCGGGACTGATCTTGTTTGCCTTCATGGTCTGGAAAAAGCAGGCCCGCGTCTCCCTTTTGTTGCGAAAAGAAATGCTGCTCACGGGATTGTGCCTGACCTTCGGCACGTTTGCCACCTTATACTGGGCAGAACAGCATATAAGCTCTGGCATCGCGGCAGTCTTGTCCGCTACCGCCCCATTGCTGGTCATGCTTTTGCAAACCCGGCTTTCGCGTCAAAAGCTGTCCGCCATCTCCTGGGCTGGCTGTCTGGCAGGCTTGGCAGGGGTCACGCTGCTGCTGTTGCCCGGCCTGACTTTTTCTTTCAGCGTGCTCTGGATCGCGGGCTGCATCGCCGTCCTGGTTGGACAGCTGTTTTATTCCGCAGGTGCGGTCTACTCCCGGCGCGTCTCCCAACAGTTCAAGGACGTCTCGCCCATTACGTTAAATGCCGCCCAGATGATGTACGGAGGTGTCCTGCTGCTTGTGATCTCTGCTTTTACCGAGCAAGTGCACACGGAGTTTCTGTTTTCGTCCCAGGCTGTGTTCTCGCTGCTTTACCTGATCTTCGTCGGCTCGATGATGGGACATTCGATCTTTTACTGGCTCGTGGCAAAAACCAATCCGCTCTTCCCATCCACTTGGCTGTATATATCGCCGCTGATTGCACTGACGCTTGGTGCCGTTCTTTACCAGGAGCCGCTTCACCTGTCTTCCCTGGCTGGAGGCTTGGCGATCATCGCCGGAATCGTCATGATTAATCTGAACGCGCTAAAGCAGCTTGTCAGCAAAAAAGCGCCGCTGGAACACGCAGAAAGCCCAACAAAGTAGCTTCACGGCCTTTGTTGGGCTTTTTTTTACTTATGCTCGTTCAATTGTTTGGCAAGCTTGATCAGCTCTTCCTTGGAAACCGTCGTGGCCTTGGCGCGAACGCTGTACTCCAGATCGCTCCCGTTTTTTATCCATACGATCCAGTGAAAATCGGGCTGGTTGTCCTCTTTGTACGTCATCAGAGCAGCTTCGTTTTTGCCAAGCATCACTTTTTCTACCCCAGTCGCATTGGAGCCAGTCTTTGCTCCAAGCTCTGCCTGGCGGACTTCGACGGTGATCCCGCCCTTTGCGCCTCTGTAGGCGACATGCACATAGTCAAACTTGTCAGAGGTCGGAATTTCCTTGACGACGTATTCTTTCTTGTTCTTGATCGCTTCTGCCTTCATCGCCGCCACATCGTACTTGTCGCTCGGCTTGTACTCGATTTCCCCTGATTCGAAGCGGAAAGCGCCGTTCAGCTCGGTCGGGAGTGCGAACCGTTTATCCGCGAGTTTTTGTTCCAGCTCCGCAAGCGATGTGTAGGTGATCGCCTTGTAAAAGACATCTACGTTCGGATCGCGCAAGGAAATCTCTTCTACGCTTTTGTCCTTTTTCTCCTGTTTCGGCAGCCAGTAAATCGCGGCTGATGTTCCCGGCTTGAGCTGGTCAAGAATCTCGTTGATGATGTTGCTCCTGCGCTCGGCATCCGCTTCTGCTTGTGCCAATTCATTTTGCATCTCCACAGGAAGTCCTTCTGTCTTCGATGTAATCTCTGTTCCTTTCCCCGTATCCATTTCCATCACGACTTCGCCTTTTTCGTTCTTCAACTGGATGACTTCCATGCCCGCCCATACAGACGAGGCTCCCGCCAACAAGCCAATCGTCAGCAACACCCCGATTTTTTTCTTCACCTTTTTGTCCTCCTCGATTTTTTTCGCTGCGATGGCAGCCATCACTTTCTGTTTCACATCGACTTTCGGGACTGGCTTGGCGGCTAAAAGCTCGTGCAGTTGTTTATACGGATTGTCGCCCATCATTTGCCACCCCTCCCATCGCCGGAAAATAGCGCTTGCATTTTTTCAGCAGACGTTCGAATTGCTTGCGCAAAGCTGCCGGCTTTTTGTCCAGCAAGACAGCTATTTCCTCGTAATCTTTTTCCTCCAGCACCCGCAAATACAGAAGTGTCCGCTCTTCCGCCGTCAGCTTCGACCAAATACGCTCCAACGGCTCTCCCAAATAGTCGTGGTCGATTTTTTCCTCGACAAAATTTCGCCCCTGCTGCTCGCCGCTGTACAAAAAGGGCAGCACGCGAGCCAGCTTTCTGCGCTTGAGGACATTGGCGCAATGGTTAAATGAGATTTTATAAATCCACGCTGAAAAAGACAGCGAGTAAGTGTATTGCTCCAGCCGCTCATAGGCGCGAAACAAAATTTCTTGTACAGCATCTTCCGCATCCTGCCGATGGCCTAGCATGTGATAGCAGTAGGCAAAGATCGGCTGTTGATAATGATCGATAATAACTTCGAATTGCTCCATCGCACCCGCTTTGATCTCCTGGAGCAAATATTCGATTTGCGCTTTCTCCACACTCCTGCCTCCCTTCCCTATGAATAACAATCGGGATCTCTTGTTTGTGACATGAATTTTTTGAGAGTAGAAAAAAAGGGCGCTTCATCCGTCTCGTACTCTCGGATGAAGCGCCCTTTTGCAACTGTGTTTGCTCTTCTCTTGTCGAATCTGTCATTTCTTTCCCGGGAAATCGACAGCGGCTGTCAGCTTCCTAAAAATGCTCGCCGTTGGCATAGTAGCTTTCTTTTTGATAAGGGACAAAAGCCATCTCGACTTCCGGAATGCCGAGCGAGAGAACATGCCGGGTCACAATCCTAGCAAACTGGTCGCGCGTTTCTTGTCCGCGCTCAAACCAGCCAATCTCGATAAACGGAAAAGACTCTACTACTTTCCCGCCAAAAACGCCTGTCGTCTGCAAGCATTCGATTGTAAAATTGTCGGTACCGCATTGGCATAAAGCGGCAAGCTCCTCTGTCAGCAGCTCGCTGATCGTCGCCATTTGCTCGGCTTGTATGCCGCGAACGATGAGATGTGGCATGCTTGAACCTCCTGTTGGTCAAAAAGCGATTTCTTCTATCATACCGTTCGGCAAGGAAAATGAGTAGTCTGTCCCGAGTTTTTACAAAGCGGCAACAAACCTTTTCAAAAACGAAATGAAACGTTTACGATTTGTCCCAAAATGTTAATCAAGGCTCTTTGCACAAAGAATGTTGCTATTGACATCGCTGTTACATTATCGCCACAATAAGATAGGCATCTTGACCATGTCTATAAGAGCATAAACATAAAGCACGCCAATCAGAAAGGTGAGTACAGTACATATGGATTTTTGGAATATTTTCGTAGCCTTCGTGCTCGGGCTTGTCGAAGGCTTGACTGAATTTGCTCCCGTGTCTTCTACCGGGCATATGATTATTGTGGACGATACGTTGCTTCACTCCAAAGAACTGTTTTCTTCGGAAGTAGCGAATACCTTTAAAGTCGTCATCCAGCTCGGCTCGATTTTGGCGGCTGTGATCGTGTTCAAAGACCGTTTTCTCAGTTTGCTCGGATTGAAAAAAATGTCGCCAGATGGCAACGGCCCCGGGCACAAGCTCCGTCTCTCGCAAGTCATTGTGGGACTGCTGCCGGCAGCTGTACTCGGACTGATTTTTGAAGACTATATCGACGAATACCTCTTTTCGATCAATACCGTGCTGATCGGGCTTGTCGCAGGTGCCCTCTTGATGATCGCAGCCGACTGGTTCAGACCGGGACGTCCGAAAGTAACCACTGTTGACCAAATGACGTACAAGCAAGCGTTCTTCATCGGACTGTTTCAATGCATCGCGCTCTGGCCCGGCTTCTCCCGCTCCGGATCGACGATTTCCGGCGGCGTGCTTCTCGGTCTCAGCCACAGAGCCGCATCCGACTTTACTTTCATCATGGCGGTTCCCGTCATGGCTGGCGCCAGCTTTTTGTCGCTGTTGAAGCACTGGCAATACATCACTGCCGACTCCTTGCCATTTTTCATCGTCGGATTCATCAGCGCCTTCTTGTTTGCCTTGCTTGCGATCCGCTTCTTCCTGAAGCTGATCAACCGGATCAAACTCGTGCCGTTTGCCCTGTATCGCATCGCACTGGCTGCTGTCATCTACTTCTTTATCATGTAGAGGTCGCCATCCAAATAAAAAAGCTGCCTTTGGCCGTTGAAGCGCCCCCTGAAAGCTGGACACAACAGGGGGGCTTCCGGCAAGGCAGCTTTTTCTTTTCCTCAAGCTGGCGAACTGTCCAAACGCGCAGCGTTGGCAACCAGCGGCTGCGTTTCCTTTTGACCGTGCTGCAATTGATACATCTGATAATACTTGCCGCGTTTCTCCATCAATTCATCGTGCCTGCCCCGCTCGACAATTCTGCCCCGATCCAGCACAAGAATCTGATCGGCGTTTTTGATCGTGGACAATCGGTGCGCGATGATAAAGGTCGTGCGTCCTTTTTTCAGCACTTCCAGGGCGTTTTGAATGATGCCTTCTGTCTCCGTGTCAATGCTCGCCGTCGCTTCATCCAGGACGAGAATCGCCGGGTCGAACGCCAACGCTCTGGCAAAAGAAATCAGCTGACGCTGCCCCAGCGAGAGCGTGCTCCCTTTTTCAATGACCGGCTCATCAAAACCGCGCGGCAATGTGCGCAGCAGTTGATCTGCTCCGACGTCCCGGAGCGCTTTCTCCACTTTTTCCGCAGTAATGTCCGGATCATCGAGACTTACGTTGGAGCGGATTGTCCCGGTAAACAAAAACGGGTCCTGCAACACGATCGCCATATGCTGGCGAATTTGCTGCTTGGGCAAATCGAGGACGTTGCGCCCGTCGATCGAGATCGTTCCGCGGCTGGCATCGTAGAAGCGGAACAGCAAGTTGATGATCGAGCTTTTCCCCGAGCCTGTGTGGCCGACCAGTGCCACCGTTTCGCCCGGCCATGCCTCGAACGAGATGTTTTTCAGCACGTACTGGTCATCCTGGTAGGCAAAGGAGACGTCGTCGAACCGGACGCTGCCCTCATAGCACGGGATTGTGCCTGTATCGACCTCGATCCCTTTCTCATCCAGCAGCTCGAAAACCCGCTGTGCCGCAACCAGCGATTGCTCGAAGTTCGCCAGCTGATTCACGATTTGAGTAATCGGCTGGAACAGGCGATTGAGGTAATCGACGAATGCGTAGAGGACGCCGAGCGAAAACAGCGTGCCCACGCCAAGAGACGCTCCGCCGAAGTACCAGATAAACAGCACAAACGCCGCATTGCGCACCAGTTGCACCAGGTTAAAGGAAGCCGTAGCGTTGAGGCGCAACATTTTGTTTTGATACGAAAACAGCTCTTCGTTCAATTCGCCAAATTCTTGCATCGTCTTTTTTTCTCTGCGAAACGCCTGAATGATCGGCATCCCTTGAATCGCTTCGTTGATCATGCCGTTAATGTCGCTGATCCTCGCCCGGATCACATGGTTGAAGGCAGAGGCTCGTTTGCGATAATACACAATCCATACGGCCATAATCGGCAAAATCAGCAAACAGACGAGGGCGAGCCTGACATCGAGCAAAAACAGCGCCACGAATATTCCGATCAAGTAAATGCCGCTGGTGAAAAAGGACGCGAGCACGTTGGCAAACAGCTCGCGAATCGCTTCCGTGTCATTCGTCACACGCGCCACGATTTTTCCCGCAGGCAAATTGTCAAAATACGTAATCGGCAGCCGCTGGATATGGGCAAATACATCAACTCGCAGCTTGCGGATGACCAGATTGGCCGATTTTTGCAGCAAGATTTTTTGCCCGTAATGGAACAGACCCGCGACCACCAGCAAACCGAGATAAGCAGCAGCCAAAACGAGCAGACCGCTCGTCTCCGGTCGAAAGAATCCGAACAGCTCCTGATTGCTGAGCGGCAACACCGGATAGACCGCTTGCCGGGAACCGCTCTGAATCGTCAGCTTTCCATCCGCTATCGTGCGCTGGCCGTCAAAGGCAAGCGGCTGTTCGAGAAAGTAATAGTCTCGCCCTACTTGCAACACCCGCACTTCCTGCCCTGTGCGCTCTCCTTCTGCCAGGTGATCTTGCCGTGTATACCATTTCTCCCGGTACAAAACGGAATCGGAGCGCTGCTCTGTCTCATACCAAGGAAACTCGATCCCCAAAATATGCGTGTCGATCATTTTTTTCGCCAAAAACGGCCCAGTCAGCTCTGCGCCTACGGCAACTGACAGCATCAAAAGTGCAAGCAAAATCGTCTTTTTAAACAGCAATGCATAGTGCAACAACCTTTTTCCCGTGCTCATCCACTCACCCGCCTTCTGTCAACTGCGCTTCGATTTGCTGCTTCTCAAACTGCTCTTTATACCAACCGCCCCGGGCCAAAAGCTGCTCATGCGTCCCTTCTTCGACGACTTTTCCCTCATCCATGACGAGAATCCAGTCGGCATGGGCAACAGCGGACAGGCGATGCGTGGCAATCAAGGTGGTCTTGCCTGCCCTCTCGCGGCGAATGTTGGCGATCATCTCGGCTTCTGTCTTGCCGTCTACGGCTGACATCGCATCATCGAGAATCAAAATCTCCGGGTCGGTCATCAACGCTCGCGCGATGGACACCCGCTGCTTTTGACCGCCGGACAGTGCCACGCCTTTTTCGCCTACCAGCGTGTCGAGTCCCTCCGGCAAAAACTGAACGTCTTTCGCGAACGCTGCCAGCTTCAGTGCTTCTTGCAGCTGCTCTTCGGTGCCGTCCTGCTTGCCGAACATCACATTTTCCCGCACGGATCTGGAAAACAAGATTTGCTCCTGCGGCACGTAGCCGATCCAGCTTTTGATATTGTCCAGCTCAATCTGCGCCAGCGGAATTTGGTTGATGGTGATTGCGCCTTGCCCCAGCGGAAATTCCCGGAGCAGTTGCCGAAGCAGCGTCGATTTGCCGCTTCCGGTTCGCCCGACAATGCCGAGTGTCTGGGAACGGTTCAGAGTAAACGAAATGTTCTTCAACTGATCTTGCACCGTTCCCGGATAGCGAAAGCTCACTTGCTCAAAACGAATCGCCTCCGGTTTGGCAAGCCTTGCCGGCTGCGCGTGATCGGTCACATCCGCTTCGTACGCCAATGTCTCGTTCACGCGATCCAGCGAGGCGCTTCCCCGCTGCAAGACGTTGATCAGCTCGCCAATCGCAAACATCGGCCAAATCAGCATCCCCAGGTACACGTTGAACGAAACCAGCTCTCCCAGTGTCAGCTCCTGCCGGAAAACGAGATAGCCGCCGTAGATCAGCCCGATCATGTAGCTGATGCCAACCAGTATTTTCACAGTCGGCTCAATCAGCGAGTCGACTTTGGCGACCTCCATATTTTTTTGAAACACTTCCCGCGTTTTGTTCGAAAAGCGCTCCTGATCCGCCGTCTCCTGCACATAGGCCCGAACGACCCTGACGCCCGCGACGGATTCCAGCACCCGGTCATTCAGCTCGCCAAAAGAGTCTTGCGCCTTGGAAAAGCGCTCGTGAATTTTTTTGCCGTACTGATTGATCGCATACGCCATGATCGGCAAGGGCAAAATGGCAGCCAGCGTCAGCTTCCAGCTAATAAAAATGCCCATCGTCAAAATAATTACACCCGTGAAGCTGGCCGAATCAACCAAGGTGAGAATGCCGAAGCCCGTCGTCATCGAGACGGCCTTCAGATCGTTCGTCGCCCGTGCCATCAGGTCGCCTGTGCGATTGCGCTGATAAAAAGTCGGGGTCATGCGCAAAAAATGGGTCATCAGCTTGGAACGAAGCGTTCGCTCGGCCAGAAAAGCCCCGCCGAACAGCTTGCAAATCCACACGAAGTTGATGAGGTACGTCACGATAGCAAGAACGATATAAAACAGCAGGATGCTCCACAGCCGCTCCCCCGTCAACGTGCCCAGCTGCATTTCGTCGATCGCCACTCCGATAATTTTTGGCGGAATAATTTCCAGGATGCCACCCAAAATCAGCAGCAGAATCGCTGCTGTGTAGCGTTTCCAATGCTCCTTGAAAAACCAGTCCAGCTTTGTTAAAACCGAAAACATCTGCCGCTCTCTCCTCTCGTCTCAACCGGGTTTTCTCCTTTTGGAGGCGAAAAAAGGCATATCGCCACAAGGGGCAACATGCCTTTTTATCCGACCAAAAAGAATCAAATAAAAAAGCGCAGGCTACAAAGACAGTAACCTGCGCCATTTGATGGAGTTAGGGAAAAACTACATAGCTTGCATCAAAGGAGGGGTTACGTCATGTATGCAGTTGTTCATTTGCTTCATTACACTGCGTTTCATGACAGACCCACCTTTCTTAACATTTTTCGATTTCCAATTAATACATTCTGAACTTTATCACCGATTTGCCTGAATTGTCAACAAATATTTTTGGATGGATAAAACCGTCTCCTCCGCAAAAATCATGAAAATGTCAACAACGGGCATTTTTGCTCGCAATCTTTTTTTGGTATGATTACCTTCATGAAGTTTATTCAGGAGGCCATTTATTTTGTTATCTTCCAATCAAAAACGCCGTTTGACTTCCGTACAAATCATCGTGTTTTCCTATGTCGCGCTGATTCTGGTCTCGTCGTTGCTGCTCTGCTTGCCGTTTTTCCATAACCCCGGCATCTCGCTCTCGTACATCGATTCGCTGTTTACGGCTGCGAGCGCCATCAGCGTGACCGGGTTGACCGTGATCACGATTCACGAGGTGTTCAACCAGTGGGGCATTTTGTTTTTGACCTTGCTGTTTCAGGTCGGCGGGATCGGGATCATGACGTTGGGCACGTTTTTCTGGATGCTGCTGGGCAAGCAAATCGGTCTGGAGCAGCGTATCTGGATCGCGACGGACCACAACCGCTCCACGTTGTCCGGGCTTGTCGACCTGATGCGCAACATTCTCGTCATGGCACTGATCATCGAGTTGATCGGCACGATCCTTTTGGGGAGCCACTTTATGATCGCCGGTTATTACACCGATTGGTACGACGCGTTTTACCACGGCTACTTTGCCTCCGTCAGCGCTTTTACCAACGCGGGCTTCGATCTGCACGGCAATTCCCTGCTCGGCTTTACGCACGACTACATCGTTCAGACCATCGTCATGCTGCTGATTATTTGCGGGGCGATCGGCTTCCCGGTACTCGTCGAGCTGCGCACGTATTTTTCTTATCGCCGTGCCAAAGCACGCTTCACCTTTTCCTTGTTTACGAAAATTACTACCCTGACCTTCTTTTCCTTGATTGTCATCGGCGCTGTGCTCATCTACGTTTTTGAACGGCAGCATTTTCTCGCCGACAAATCGTGGGATGAATCGTTGTTCTACTCTTTGTTCCACTCGGTTTCCTCGCGAAGCGGCGGCTTGTCTACTACGGAAATCAGCCTGTTTTCCACGCCGACGCTCATCATGCTGTCTGCGATGATGTTCATCGGTGCCTCGCCGAGCAGCGTGGGCGGCGGGATTCGGACGACGACGTTTTTCGTGCTGATCGCAACCGTTTTCGCAAACATGCGCGGCTACAAGGACGTGAAAGTATTCGGACGGGAACTGGTCGATGAAGACATCATGCGGTCGTTCGTCGTCTTTTTCATCGCCATCGTCCTGGTGTTTATGGCCGTCATCATGCTTGTCTGGCTGGAAGACTTGCCGTTCCAGCACATTTTGTTCGAGGTCTGCTCGGCGTTTGGTACGACCGGGCTGTCTACCGGAATCACGACCCAACTGGGAGCGCCGGGCAAGCTGATTCTGATTATCATCATGATGATCGGGCGGGTCGGCATTATCAACCTGCTGCTGTTCTTAAAGCGCGATGACCGCATCGCACGCTATCACCATCCAAAAGAACGGATCATCATCGGGCAGTAAACAAATCTCGTTTCAACCAGCAAGAGCCTGGCGCGTTTTTTGGCGCACAGGCTCTTCGGCTTTTTTCTACTTCTCCCACTGGCTATTGTACAGGGCAACCCGATACGGATACAGCTCGGCTGTCATCACTTCCTGTTTGACAGCGGGATCGTTTGCCATGACAGAAGCAGCCGCTTCCTCCGATTCAGCCAGAAAAATCGCGATGCCAAATGTCGTCTCGTCCATGTTTTGCGTGCGCCCGGCGAGGATCAGCCGATTTTCTGCGAGCAACTGTTGCAAATAGCGGAAATGCTCTCCGACAATTTCATGCTCTCTGTCCGTCCAGTTCGCAGGCTCCAGCAGCCGGGGCACGAGCTTTAGCTTGTACAAAAACTGTTGCAGTGAATCCATCCTCTCATCCCTTTCCTATTTCTTCTTTGTCAGCCACTGCCTTGTTCAGCTTTTGCAGCATGAAGCCGATGCCTTTGCAATCCGCAAGCGGAAAATGGCTCCGCTCTTCGCCAAACACGGCATGCATAATCCCGGTGAACTTTTTCCCGCCGAGCATGACGACCTCGTCCACATCGTCTAGCTGCTTGTCCTGCGCTTGCCGGATCAGCTCGTCAATCGTCACGATCTCCTCGCTCTTCGTTCCGAAAGCCACGTCGTAGTTTTCCGGGACGATATCGCTCGGCAATAAAAAACCGTGCTTGGCCGACAGGATGGCCCATTCCTGAAAAAACGTCCGGGCGTATGCCTGGCTTGCTTTGTGAAACGCGCTTTGGTAGACGTGCTGCGCCTCTGTCGCTCTCGCCTCGGGCAGCACATCCCAGATTTTTTTCGCTCCGCAGGCGATGATGCACAACCGTCTCACTGTTGATGTTCTGTCCTTTCCTCCCGCCTGGCGCTCGTCCGCCGTGCAGCGTGCTTTCTTTGCTTAGTATAGCAAGAAACCGCCCATGCTGCGGCTGTTGGCTATTGTATCCAAATAAAAAAAGGCTTTGCCAAAACATGCTGGCGAAGCCGTCTGTCTATGGACTTTTTTAAATGGCTTGAACGTCATCTTCCCAGCGCGGGCTTTCCGTTGCCGGATGCGCCATGGGCCAAACAGGCAGTTCCAGTACGTGACGATGCTTGCCCGGACCATAGTAATCTTGTTCGGCGCGCGCCAGGCGAAAACCGTGGGCAGACAAAGCGCGAACGGAAGAATGGTTCGTCTCGCTCACCGTAACCAGCACCGTCCGCAGCGTCGGGAAGCGGCGCAATGCTTGCAATCTGGCTTCAATCAGACGTTTGCCGATGCCTTGTCCTTGAAAATCTTTGCGGACATTGCTGAACAACAGCCAGCCTGTCGTCTGGTACATGTCGATGCCTGCACAGCTGAAACCGATCAGCTCGCCACCGCTTGTCGCTTTGAAGATCAGCTCGGGAAACAGCTCCATATATTTTTTCAGCTCATGCAAATTCATGCGATCTGGCAATGTCAGGTCGGCCAGCGTAATCATCTCGGCAAAATCTTCTTTTTTGGCGCATTCAATCCGTACTTCCATCCATTCTTCGCCCCCTGTCCAGTTGCCTTCGTCTATTCCACTCTAGCAAACGGATATAAAGCAGGGATGGATAGCGTGTGAATGAAATGTAAATTCGTGTAAGTTGATCGTCTGTGCTGTTTTTAAAAGGAGAAGGCTTTAGGTCGTTCTTCTCTCCACGAGAATCGGTGCCAGCTCTCTTGACTCTTTTTTGCTCGATGGATGCAAAATTCTTTCGTACAGCATTTCAAAAGCGTAGTTTCCCATCAAGGTACTCGGACTGGAAACCGTCGTGATTTCCAACAGCTCGCCGACAGGCTGGTCGTCGCAGCCTACGATGGCGAGATCAGACGGGATGCTGATCCCAAGACTGCCAGCCTCTTTTACAATCCCTGCGGCAATATGGTTGCAAGACACCAGCAGGGCAGACGGCGGCTCTTTCATTTGCTGGATATGGCGAGCGACGTCTTTTCCGTCCTGCACGATCAGACAATCTTCAAAAGCCCAGTCAGCCGATGGCTTCACACCTACTGAGCGAAGCATGTCGTGGTAAGCGCGCTTGCGATGAGCGCTGTTGAAGCTGTTTTTTCTGCCGATGCAATAGCCGATTTTCCGATGCCCTTTGCTGATCAAATACTCCATGCCGATTTGGAAGGTCAAATAGTGGTCGATGTGGACGCTGGACACGCTGGCTGTCTGGTTGGCTTCACACGTGATGATCGGCCCGTATTCGGCGTACTCGTCAAGCAGCTCGCAAGAAGTGGACCGCGAGCACATGATCAGCCCGTCCATTTTCTTGTTTTTCAACAGGCGTAAAATGTTGTGCTCCTGTTCAGGTACATTGTTTGTTTGGCAAACCATCAGATTGTACTGATGACGGGCTGCCTCTGCGGCAATGCCTTCGATGATCGAGCTGTAGTATTGATTGTTGACGAGCGGCAGCGTGACGCCGATCACTTTCGTTTTTCCGGTCGACAAATGGACGGCATTGCTGTTTTGCACATAATTCAATTCCGCGATAATCCGCATGATTTCCGCGCGTTTTTGTTCATTGACGTACGGATGATTGTTCAGGACGCGCGACACCGTGGAGACCGATACTCCCGCCAGCCTTGCTATTTCTCGAATGTTAGCCACTCCCAATTACCCCTCTGTTCATTCGAACCGTTCTTCTCTCCATCATAACGAGAATCCCCTCCTTTGCACCAGTTGAAAAGCTTGCCGGATCGCTGTGAAAGTGCAGCCAACTTTTCCGGGCAAATTTTTTGCTTGCTCTGAAAAGCGTTCCACACCGTATTCTACTTCCAACGATCTTGAAAGGAGCCATGCCCTCGTGTTTCGCTTCAAATTTGAGTATCTGCTGTTTGTCGCAGGCTTGCTGATTCTTGCCCTCGGCATCAATATGATGACGACCATTACTTCGTTCGGTCTCAGCCCTTATGATTCCCTGTTTATTGCCCTGTTCCAAAACTTCGGAGTGTCGATTGGCTTCTGGATGTTTGTGATTAACTTTACGTTTGTATGCATCGTCTTTTTTATGGATCGGCGTTATATTACGATCGGGGCCGTCGTCGTCATGGTTTTGATTTCTGTCTTCGTAGACATGATCGGCTCGATCGATGCGCTGATGGACGGCATCCGCTCGCTCCCGCCGCTTCTGACCTTGATCCTGGGCAACCTGTGCATCGGCAGCGGCATCGGACTGTATGTGTGCACACAAGTATGCACCGCACCGCAAGAAGCTTTCGTGCTCGTCGTCTCGCAGCGAATGAAGTGGACGTTCAGACGGACAGAAATCTCGCTCGCCTGCCTGTTTTTGACGCTCAGCTTTTTGCTGGATGGACCGATTTATTACGGAACGATCGTGCTGTCGTTTACCACCGGCTACATCATCCAGGCAGCGATCAATGCCGGAAACAAGCTTCTGTCTTTCGTCAATCGCGGGAAAGAAGGGCAAGTGCAGCAAGGAATGGAGTGAGTGAACAAGTGAATGATAGAAAGACATCCAAAAAAGCCGTCAGCCAAATGACGGCTTTCTCGCGCCTGCGCAAAACTATCAATCGCGCCGGCGTGATTTTTTATTTGTGCCGCTCGCTACCTACTTGCACTGCTCAGGCAACGACCTCGTACTATCAGGCTTGTCATCAATCTATCCCTGCCCACCGAACGCTTTTTTCTTCAAAAACATGCCCTACCATGCAAATAAAAACACGTAGCTAGCGAGTACGAAAACAGCCCAGAGGGAGCCTTGCAGCAGTTCCATGACAAAATGCTCGAACTCGTCCATTTCTTCTGCCCTGCCGATGCTTTTCCACAGACTGACGACCGGAAGCAACAACGCCAAGAGCATCGCGGCAACGGACATCCGCTTGTTTTTCTTGCGCGCGAGGCAAAAGACGGCTGTCCCTGCTGGTATGAGGAAAAATAGGTAATAGATCGCCCAAAACCATCCGGGCAGGCTCTCCCAGTCATGTTGTCCCTCCTGTCTCCGTGTTTGTACACGCTTATTCTGAAAAAGCTACTCTGCACTTTCCAATGATATTATATATTTTCCATTTGTATCCTTGTTGGTATGATATTGCACTCGCCATTTTCCCTTTATAGGCGTTACCTCGAGTTTTTCAGCATAAATCTGGTCTTTGGTCACCTCTCCAGACTGAACCAATCTGTTGTTTGGATCGAACAGTTCAAAAGTAAGGCTTCCACCATCCAAATTAATCTCATGTTTGACAAGCAGTGTATCGTATTTAGTTTTGTTAACGGTAATTTCCCTAATCACCTGTTTATATTTTTCCTCATATTCATTGGACAAAAAGACACCTTCTGCTGACCGCATAAAATGTTCTTGATAAAAAAAGGAGTAGTAGCTGATTCCCACCGCCAAAGCGATAAAGACGGCAATTAAAACGATCCTCCATTTCCTTTTCATACCGTTATCTCTCCTTCTTTCGATCTTCTGTAATGACTCCATCTACAATGTTGATGATTCGTTTTGTATATCCGGCGATTTTTTCATCATGGGTAATGACAACAATACTTTTGCCTTCTTCATTCATTTGACAAAGAAGCTCCATTAACTGCGCTCCATTTTTTTGGTCCAACGCACCTGTTGGTTCATCAGCCAGGATCAGCTCTGCTTCAGCAGTCATAGCACGTGCAATGGCAACTCTTTGTTTTTGGCCTCCCGACAGCTTGGATACATTTTTATCGCTCAAGTCAGCAATCCCGAGTTTGTGCAAATAATAGTCTACTTTTTCCTTCTTTTCCTTGAGGCTCATTTTTCGTTTAAACAAGGGCAGTGCCACATTTTCATATACGCTAAAATTGTGCATTAAGGCGAAGTTTTGAAAGACAAAGCTGACCGTTTTGTTTCTGATCTGGCTTAATTCTCTATCGTTTAATTTTTGGATCAAAGTGCCATTTAGCCTGTATTCTCCTTCACTCGGTATATCCATGCAACCCATAATGTTCAAAAGGGTCGATTTACCTGAGCCAGATGGACCCATGATAGAGACAAATTCGCCTTTATCCATGCGAATAGTCACTTGTTTTAAGGCTACAGTTGCATACTCTGCTTGCCCGAATACTTTCGAAACATTATCAAGTTCGATGAATGCCATTCAGTCTCTCCCCCCTACTAACTCTCGAAGTTGGAGTTTTTTTATCCGAAGCAACGGGATGAACACGGAAGAAAGAATAACCAGGATGGATACAAGCATGACTTTACCGTATAAAGGGAAAGCAAACATCTCCAGCTTTATATTCGCTACCGATGAATCTTCGAAAGCTTCCATCACGTAATTCAGCATAACCCCGGAAACTGCTGAAACCGTTACTATCCATACAAGTTCCATGAGAATAATCATGGAAATATCCCTTTTGGTTGCACCTGCCACCATCCTGACTCCCAGTTCATGCTTTCGGGCGTGAATCGACGAAAGCGTCACCGAAACGATTCCAATGATGGAGATCACTAAAAAGAACATCCCCATGAACAGGGAGAAATTGCTGACTTGCTTCCTGTTTTCCCTGTAAGCCTGCAACTCGTCACCAACTGTTGCCAGCGTTGGATTTATGCCTAATTCTCTCCCCTTTTCTAAAATGGCCGCCGAGACTTGATTGAACATTTCTGCGGAATCCAGTTGGATGAAGGTGTTATGCATTCTCACCGCTACATCCATCGGCTCGCTTTCCCTGACAATCGGAAAAAACGGAGCAAGAAAAAAGTTGTCCAGGTTATCGACCGGATCAGCAATGTAATCATTTCCAGATAACCATTCACTCCTCTGCTCAAGAACTCCAACAACTTCGTACACGATTTTCTTTTCATGGATGATGGTCTCAAACCGATCACCAAGATTGATGACATCCCGGTAGTTATATCCGATCAAAACCGGGATAACGTCACCGTCCTTTTTGGTGAAATCCGCTTCACCCAGTGGCCTTCCGTTAATGATCTTGAATTTTGCATATGAATAGATGCCTTTATCTAAAAAAACGATCTTGCTATTTTCAATCGCATTCTCCAACCTTGTTCCGGCATACTGTTTTTTGTTTTGTTCAAGAAAAGCACGTTGGTTCGGCAAATTTTCCGGTGTGATGGAGGTCGTATCAAAGGAGCCGTACCTCTGCACTCCAGGCGTTTGTTTGATAAAATTCTCCAAGTGACTAAATCGTTCTGCAAACCATTCTGTGTCATCCACATCCGCAAAAGACAACCGCAACGTTGTATCTTTATCCATCTGCATTACCGCAAATAGCTTTTTCTCTTGATAGTGCACGACGTCCATGGAAATAAACGCATGGTTCATCACCCAAAAGGAAAGCACAAGCTGTGTCATCATCAGAAAAACAGACAGCTTTCTTTTCCACATGGATGAAATAGCAATGGAAAGGTGCTCCATTTCTCTTCTCCTTATCCCCTGATAGCCTCAACTGGCTGTATTTTTACCGCCTTGCCGGAAGGGATGGCAGTAGTGAAAAATGCTGTTGCAAAAACAAACAAAATCGCGGCAAAGATAGTGGTGGAGGTAATCTCAACCGGATAATCGAGCCATTTGGAGAGCAAGCTTCTTATCATCCATTGAATAGAAAAACCTATGACAACCGCTATCAGGTTGATGACGCACATCTCCCAAAAAAGCATGGAGACGATATCCGCATTGCTGTAGCCAAAAGCTTTCCTGATACCAATTTCGTACTTTCTTTCATGAATCCAAAAGGCTGTAAGGTTAATCGCGTTGATGATCGCCAGAGCGTAGACCATTATGGATATGTAGATTTCGCCTCCCCTGTTGGGTGCAATAATCCCCTCTGTTTCTCCGTACGGGGAGGCTGTACATGTCACTTCCGGAAATAGACGCTTGGCATTTTGTTTAATCTGTTTTTCGTCTGCGTATGTATTTGTATAAATATTGTGGATCAAGAAAGGAATCGTTTTCGTGCTTTGCAATTTGCTCAAAAGCGTTGAGGAAAGCGACGTGGCCGGAATAACAATTTTGTAATCAATCGCTTTTGTTGTTTTTCCTTTCACGCCGATTATTCCGATCACTTCGTATTCTTCGTTATCCAGCAAAATGTACGGTTTTCCGTTCTTGGTGCGTACACCTTTCCCTCTCGCTTTGCCAACTAGGGCTACTTTTTCTCCATGGATGATATCCGTTATATTCAGATATCTTCCTGTTTCTAATGGAAATCTCTGAACAACCTGTTTTGTCCAATATTCAGGCGTTACTGGAGCCATGAGACCATTGTGAAACATTTTTGCTCGGTCCAGAATAACTCCAGTTTGATCTGATATCCCGTCAAAAACCTTGAACAAAGCGTGTACATCTTGTTTGTCCGAAAGCTCCAATTCTATTTTAGTAGCATTCTGGGGTGCGTAATGAACCTGTTGCTGGATGAGTAAATGCGTATTCCTCACACTCGATATACCTATTGAAATGAGTACAATGGATATGGTCAGACCCAAGATAATCAAAGCGGTTGTGACAGGATGGGCTTTAAACTGATTTTTTATCGAGCTTATTGTCATGTATAACCGTCTCCTGAGTTTTTCAGCATTGAATATGGTTTGCGGCAAGCTACCGTCGTAGCCAAACAGAAAATAAACCGGCTATTCAACCGGTTTATTTTCTGTTTGAATGTTACGGGATCCTAGTCATCGGAGAAAGTATCAACGACAAGTTCTTTTTTCCGATCAGAGCTGTCAATCGAGTGTCTACTTTTGAAATACTCAGCTCCCGCATAAGTATAGCGGCATTCAGCAAGGCTTTTATCTCGATCATATTTGCTGCCAGAAACTCCAGAGTCGTCTTTCCACATTTCAAGTCTGACTGCAACATAGTTACTATTGTTTGGATTAATGAAGTCTGTTTCGGCTTCTGCCTTATCTTCATCTAAAAGATTCCAATCGACATCCAGTTTGATATCAGCCCGCAAATCTTTATATTGAAGAGTGTCGGTTTGTGTCTCCGCATAAGCAGAATTAGCTGCCGTCAACAAAGCGAGTGTTGCAGCAATACCAAGAAATTTTTTTCCCAAGTTCCTTTCCTCCCAAACTTACTTTGTCTATATACCTTGGCCAAGGGTAATAAGGAGAAAACAACAACAAATTTAGTGGGTTTTTCCTTATCGACTTTTATTATACTTATCATTTTTGTCATTGTTTGTAGAAATATGTAAAATATAGAAATTTATACTTTATTAATTTTTGTATTTTTTTGTAAATCGCATGCATGAGGCACGCTTCCATCTTCTTGCCTTGTTCCATGAAAAAAACCGACGACAGCCGCATTCAAGCGGTCTATCGTCGGTCTTGTCACGTAAAACCTTTACTTTTTCACCGAAGGCATAACCCCGTCAGGAATCGGGCACACATACTCTTTGCCGCCCAGACGCTCCTTCAGCTCCGCTTTTGCCTTCGCGATCAGCTCAGGGTTTTGCAGCATGTCCACCGCCGTAGCAGCCATGACCTTTCCCGCGTGCAGCATGCCTTTGTGCGCCATCGAAGTAGCTCCCAGCGCCACCCATTGCCACGAGTGCAAAGTCGAACCATTGATAAAGCAAGCAGTCGTACACTGGGCGGTCGGAGTGATCCAGCTTACATCGCCAACGTCTGTCGAGCCGTTCAGCGGAATCGTCCCGCCGTTGTACGGGTTCAGCCATGTCACCATGTCCGGGTCAGGCGTACCCGGCGACTGTCTCTCCGCTGTTGCCTTTTCCTGTTCAGACAGCGTGGCACGCATCGCTTTGGCCAGTTGCAACTCCGCCTCGTCATGCACGGGAACACCCAGCTCCTGGTAGTTTTTGTACATGACCTCTTCCAGCGTCCGGTTTTGCACCAGATTGGAGCAAGCCTTGTCAAACACGATCTCGACTTCCGTTTCGGTCATCATCGCCGCGCCTTTGGCGATTTTGCACACGCGCTCGTAAATTTCTTGCACCTGATCGACTTTTGGCGCACGAACGAGGTAGAGCACCTCTGCGTATGGCTGCACGACGTTTGGCGACAACCCGCCAGAATTGGTGATCGCATAGTGCACACGCGCATCCGTGATGATGTGTTCGCGCAAGTAGTTTACGCCGACGTTCATCAGCTCGACTGCGTCCAGCGCGCTGCGGCCCAGATGCGGACTCGCTGCCGCGTGAGCGCTTTTGCCTTTGAACTTGAAATACACCTGGTAGTTCGCCAGCGACTCGACTGCCATGATGCTGTTGTAGCCCATCGGATGCCAGCAAAGGGCGAAGTCCACGTCGTCAAACAGCCCGGCTCTCGCCATGAACGACTTCCCTGAGCCGCCCTCTTCCCCTGGGCACCCGTAGTAACGAACCGTACCTGGCAAATTGTTTTCTTCCATATACTGCTTCACGGCTACTGCGGCCGCAAGCGAAGCGGTTCCCAGCAGATTGTGTCCGCAGCCGTGTCCGTTTGCCCCCGGCACCTCCGGCTCTTCCTTGGCCTGGCCTTTTTTCTGGCTCATTCCCGACAGCGCGTCAAACTCGCCCAGGATCGCCACAACCGGAGTTCCGCTGCCGAAGCTGCCGATGAAGGCCGTCTGAATCCCGCCTACTCCGCGCTCCACCTGGAAGCCTTCTGACTCAAGCGTTTGCGCCAACAGCTCAGCCGATTGGTACTCCTGAAAGCGCGTCTCCGCGAACTCCCAGATGCGGTCGCTCACTTTGATAAAAGAATCCCGTTTACTTTCGATCATTTCTGCAATGCGTTTGGTATCCATCAAGAAACATCCTCTCCAGGTCGTAGTTGATCAAAGCATGAGAGCGATAGAGGGTTTCTTTTACGTAAGAAGCCGTCTTGCAATCCGATTCAGCAGCTCGACGCTGCGCGGCAAAATTTCTTCCTGAATATCGAATTTCGGATGATGGTGCGGAGCCGGAATGTCGGTTCCGATCGCCATGTACGTTCCTTTTCCGCCGCGATCCTGAACGCGCTTGATCATGAAGCTCGCGTCCTCGCTGCCCATCGAGTTGTACTCGCCCATTTTAAAAGAAGTAAAGCCCTCGACTTGCTTGGCTTCCTCCAAAGCCAACACAGCCATTTCCTCGTCGTAGTTGATCGGGATCGCTCCCCCCACTACTTCGATTTTGTGCTCCAGCTCATGCATAGCTGCACTGTGCGCGATAATCGTGCGAACGCGCTGTTCCACCTCGGCGTTGACCTCCTCAGACACCGAACGGGTTTCGACAATCATCTTCGCGTAAGCCGGAATGATATTTGCCGCTGTTCCCCCTTCCAGCACGCCCACATTCACGCGAGTCGCCCCTGTGCTAAAACGCGGAATCGCATGAATGTTGAGCAAAGCTGTAGCCGCGCCGAGCAGCGCATTTTTCCCCTGCTCCGGCGATGCGCCCGCATGGGAAGAAACGCCGTAAAAATGAGCGAGCATTTTGGTCGTAGCCAAAAACCCGTAAGAGCCGCCATGCACTTCGCCAAGCGGGACGTTAACCCCCAGATGGTGGCAGAAAATGTAGTCCACGTCATCCAGCATCCCTTTTTGCACGATAGAGTACGCGCCACGAACGCCTTCCTCCGCAGGTTGGAAAATCAGCTTCAACGTCCCGGCGAAATCCCCTGCTGCCAGCGCGGATGCTACGCCAAGCCCAATCGTCGTATGCCCGTCATGGGCACATGCGTGCATGTTGCCTTCATAGCGGGAGCGGAAATCGTGCGCTTGCGGAAAATGGTCTGCATCGGTGCTCTCCAAAACTGGCAAAGCATCCATGTCGAAGCGAAAAGCCACCGTAGGTCCGGGCTTGCTGCCTTTTTTGACGCCGATCACCGCCGTGTAGCCGCCGCGCATTTTCGCGACGATCTCCGGGTTGGCGCCGTCCCGCAACGCTCTTTCGTATGCGGCTTCCAGCACTTCCTCGGACGGCAATCCCCTGCGGGAATCGCCATCCATCGCGTCTTGTCCGTAAATGACGTCATAGCCCATGGAAGTCAACAACTCTACCACTTTGGAAGCGGTGCGAAACTCTGTGAAGCCCACTTCCGGATGCATATGAAAATCTCTTCGAAGGGAAACCAGATCCAACATATCAATTCCTCCTGTTCATTCTGGAGTCATCTCTACTTCATGATCGGATAAACTCCAGGGCCGATTGGCAGACCCAAGAAATACCAAACAACTAAGAGCAATGTCCACAAAATAAAGATCGCGATCGGATACGGCATGATCAAGGCGTAATAGGTGCCCAGCTTCGCATCCTTTTTATATTCCTGCAAAAAGCCGAGGAACAGCGGGATAAACGGTGAGACGATCGCAAACGGAATGACCGAAGAGTCGGCAACCCGGAACGCCACCTGCGCGAATGCCGGATGGAAGCCAAGCGCCATGAACATCGGTACAAACACCGGGGCAAGCAACGACCAGATGGCGGAACCGCTGGCGATAAACATGCAGAGAAACGCGGACAAAAACATCAAGCCGATAAACACAGGTGCTCCGCTCATGTTCATTTGCTCCAGCAAATCGGTAATCGAGAGCGCCAGGAAGCTGCCCATGTTGCTCCAGTTGAACATCGCCACGAATTGGGACAGCGGGAAAATCATGATGATGAATCCTGCCATGCCTTTGATCGGGTCAGTCAAGAGAGCCGGGATGTCATTTTGCTTTTTGATCACTCCGACTTTGATTCCGTACGTAATCGCTACGGTGAAGAAAAAGAGCAAGATGATCGGAACAATCCCTGAAATGAATGGAGAAGGTACGACTGTTCCCAGCTTCGGATCACGCAAGAGCGCATTTTCCGGCACGACCAGCACAGCCATGACGGCAATGAACGCCAGCGCTGCGATACCAGCGGCACGCAAGCCTTTCTTTTGGATATCGGACAAATCTTCCAGTTTTCTTTCGTTTTTGCCTTCGCTTTTGTAAACACCCAGACGCGGCTCCACAAATTTGTCCGTGATAAAACCAATCGCCGCGGAAAGCAGCAGGACGGACGCGGACATGAAGAACCAGTTGTCGAGCACACTCACAGTGATGTTCGGATCGACCGACTTGGAAATTTCCGAGCTGATCCCGGACAGCAACACATCTGTCGTCACGATCAGGATATTGGCGGAAAAGCCTGATCCAACACCTGCAATCGCGGCGAGCAACCCTGCCACCGGATGACGTCCGACAGCCAAAAAGATCAACGCGCCAAGCGGCGGCATAATCACGAACGCAGCGTCAGAAGACACGTGGCTGAAAAACGCGATGAAAGCAACGAGATAGCTGGCATAGCGCGCACTGACGCGCAGCGACATTTTGCGAATGACTGCTTCCAGCAGACCGACCTTCTCTGCCAGCCCTACGCCAAGCATCAGCGTCAAGATCGAACCGAGCGGCAAGAACCCGGAGAAGTTTTTAATGATGTTGGGCAAAAGCCACTGCAAGCCTTCCTGGCTGAGCAGATTTTTTACCTGGACTTGCTCATTCTTGATCGGGTCGATTGCTGTGACGTGGAAAATAGACAAAACAGCAGTGATGATCATCAAAGCAGCAATCAAATAAAGGAACAGCATGAACGGGTTCGGCAGCTTGTTTCCCACTCGCTCTACCCATTTCACCAGGCCGATTCCTTGCGAATATTGCTCATTCCGATCGATTTGTACGTTGTTTGCACTCATTGAGCATTCCCCCTAGGCCGTTTCTTTCTGTTGGTAACCATCATTCTCGTTTATTTCGTTGGCGAAACAACGACGTTCTGAATGAGTGATCAGTCTGGATGCTGGCATTAAAGTGAAAGCCCTTTCATTTTAATCTCAACGCAATCCATTCATTCAAAAACGCAGTAAAGCTTGTCGTCGTGCCGATACTCCTTTCCTGGTCTTTGTTTCAGTCACCATTCACAATATGCGAATACAAAAAGACAATTTCGTTTAATTGAATTATATAACCTGAGTAACTTTTTTTCAATAGAGTTGTTTGACTTCTTGAAAAATAGAAAAGCTTCCATGATTTATCCAGGACTCCAGACCTGACCACATCAGCACTTTAGACCTAAGTTGTTTTTCCTTCCAACGGCACTTCCCACTGGTTTTTTGCCATAAGAAAATGATTTCGTCTGCTTTTTTACATACAAAAAAGCAACCACCCGTTGAGTGGTTGCCTCTTTGCCATGCTATATTGTTTAGTTCACGCCTACCGCGCTATACGCTGCATTCACAGCAGCTACTTGCGGAGAATTTGCACCGAACAAGTCAGTGGCCGAATGAACAGCAGCTTGGCGCATCGCAGAGAAGTTGGAGTACGGCGTCAGGTAATGAGTCAGCGCGTGGTAGTAGATTTTCGCTGTGTCTTGGCGACCGATCCCGTTCACGGTTACCCCGTGATGCGTGCCCCCTTCTGCCAGCAAATACGCAGCTTTGTTGTTGATTCCGCTGTTGATATGAACACCGCCGTTATCCTGGGAGCCGGTATAGCGGTTGCTGTAGTGATCCGGGTCGCCATACTCTGTTGGGTCTTCCAGGGAACGCAGCGCATCTCCATTTGTTCCTGGGGTGTAGATGTCTTCTCCCATCAGCCAATCGTCGTCGTCGATCATCGCACCGAAAATATCGGAGAGGGACTCGTTCAAAGCTCCCGATTCGTATTGGTACACCAGCCCCGCTGTCTTTTCGGTTACAGCGTGGGTCAATTCGTGAGCGACTACATCCAGACCTCCGGACAACGATATGAATGTGCTGCCGTCGCCATCTCCATACACCATTTGCGAGCCGTTCCAGAATGCATTGTTGTAATTGTTGCCGTAGTGGACAGTAGAGCGGATCAAGGCGCCTTTGTTGTCATAGCTGTTGCGATTGTGGACGTCTTTGTAGTAGTCGTACACTTGCTGCGCATAGGCGTGCGCATCGACTGCCGCTCCGTCCGTCCAATTGTTGTCGCTGTCTGACATAAGCGTGCCAGGAAGCGTGGAGCGGTTTTTGGCAGTATACGTCTCGATACCTTTTCCGCGCGTCGTGTCTTTCATCACATATTTGCCGCTTTGCAGCGAAGTCTCGAACTGCTTGCTGTCGCCGAGCACGCCTGTTCCGATTCCTGTTGCGTGGTCGATCGTATTGTACTTGTTGATCACGTCTCCGCTATGCGCATCGATGAAATACATCCAACGACCTGGTTCCGGGTCCAGGAAGCTCAGCTCAACCGCATACGCCAGGTAAGCTTCGTTTTCATGTACGTAAATATACAGCTCTGCCTCCGGATCATTTACGAAGTCCGGCTTTTCGCCCACTTCGTCTTCCACATCACTGATCGCTTTCTTCAACGCTTTTTGTGCGTTAAGCTTCGGTTTCTTTGTCAGATCATCATTGTTATCGAGATTGGGAATGAACTGCCCCAGGTAAGACGTGACAGAGCCATCAGCGTCTATGTGAACGGTTTGCTGGAAACCGTAAATCGGAATCCCGTTATAGACCTCCTGCAAACGGTAGTGCTTTGTGTCCGTTTCCTTGTTGCGAACCTCATTCACAATTTGAAAATGATCGGCGACATCTCCTTGAATCTGGAATTGATCTTTGTAATTTTCGAGGTAGGACCAGACGATATCGTCGCCTTTTTCTCCATCCGGTTCCCACTTCTCCCCGATGTACTGCGGTGTTTCCCACTCCTTGCTGTAGTCGATGTCTTTGGATTTGGCCAGCGCCGGAACCGATGCGAAGCCAGACACGCCCACGGCAATACTAAGAGTCAAGCTGGTTGCAACATAAGACTTTTTCATTCTAAAAAACTCCCCCAATCAAAATATTATGAATGTATGAAACATTTTATCTTATTTGCTTTTTCTGGAAAAAATCCCTTTTTTTCTCTTTTCTTTTTTCTCGACAACTTCTTACTTGCTTCTACATGATTTGACGAAACCTCGCAGCCAAAAACCTTGTCCTCCGAACTCTCGCCACGAAATGACACGAAAGTCGCTTCCCATCGACAAAAAAACACCCGAAATGTCGGGTGTTGTCTACTTTTTCAGCGTATATATTTTCTTCGGCCTGCCGCGCATAGCCTGTTGCTCCTCGCCTTTGTATTCCGCGAGATCCACTTCGCACAGACTGCCCATGATTCGCTGGGCATTTCGCACCGTCATGGACAAATACGCCGCGATGTCTGTTGTCGTGAATGATTTCCAGCCCATGCGCTGGACAAGCGCCCTCAGCTTGTAATACGTTTTGACGCTGACGTTGGCCTTGTTCAGTTTTTCCAAAAGCTCGCGGTCGTTCGAACGGTAGGCGTACTCCAGCTCCTCCGCTTCGCCCACCGATTCCATCATCACGCCGTTATCCTGCACGACCACAATCCCAAACTGCGGCCGTTCTTTGGCATGCTGGACCGCTTTTCGCGCATTGTTCTCCGCTGAAAAGGCCGTGTCTCCGAAGCCTACGCCGACTGCCACGGGCACATCCGCTTCCAGCGAAAGCTGCTCTACCGTATGCCGAAGCATCTCAATTTCCCGCTGGATCGCGCCGCGCGAACTGAAAATTTGATAGCGCCCGTTGCCGTTTGCCATCAGGGAGCCATCGAGCCGTTCGCAAAGCAGCAGCAAGATTTCCCTGATTTTCAGCTCCAGATGCTGGAGATGGAACCGCGTCTTCGCCCGCTCGGCAATTTTGTCAAACTGCTCCAGCTCAATGATTTCCACGCCGATTTGGGTATGCTTGAAATACGAACTTTTCGCTTTTTCGATGACGATCTTCATCGCCTGGCGAATTTCCATCTTCGTCATCAACACGCGATAGACCGGGATGCCTGCATCGCGCAAAGCCCGTTCGACGGAAAACAAGGTCGTGAAAGCTCCCTGCGTCTTCCCTTCCCGCCACAGCGAGAGGTGGAACTGCGTAATGGCCTCCGGGTCGTAATGCTCGTCGTAGGTCATGACGTGCATTTCTTCCGCGGGAATATCCAGCTCCGACATGGCCTCGCGCAAATACGTCCCTTCCGAATCGATCATATCGACGGAGACACGCTTCACAACCTCGTCATGGTCGATCGACATCTGAATGAAGCAACGGTACAGATTGGAGCCGGTTGGCGGGCAGTAGACGATATTCGCATCCGGGCTCAGCACATTTTTGGCGATCGTAAAAGGAATCGGGCCAGAGAAAAACCATCCGTTAAACTCCGGATTATGCTCCTGCACAATCTGGCTAACTTCTCTCGCATCTTCATAGGTAAAAGGAACAAACTCGATTTCGTGCTCAAACTCATTGGCAACAGCCAGTATCCGCTCTACTGAAGGGGGCGGACCCACCACACCGATTTTATACATAAGGGCGTTTACTCCTACCTGGTTTGATAGCTGCTAAAATGATTAATTACCTCATTCTTATCATTTGCCGTGTGCTTTGTCTACTGCTGTCATCATTCTGCCCGCTAAATTAGTTAACTGCCTCATTGCTTGCACGAACATGAGTGTCTTCTACTATTAGCAGCAAATACTTTGTTAATCAGCTAAACGAAAAAATTTTTTACCGGGAAATATAAAAATTACCTTTGCTAAAAAAAACGCCAACAAATATTCTGAATATATGTTTCTATCATTTTCAAGGGGGATTTACATGAAAAAGGGCATTGCGCTTGCAACCTGTCTTACCTTGCTTTTCGGGGTAATCACAGGCTGTTCCAACTCTTCGACGCCTTCCCAGCCTGCGGGCCAAACCTCGCAACCCTCCGCCACACCGACTGAGGCTACAAAGACAGAGCCGATGGTGCTGCGGTGGAGCATCAACAGCGAGCCGCCTTCCATGGACCCTGGCATCGCCGTCGACGCCGACTCTTTCGACATGATTTACGCCGCTTTTGAAGGCTTGACCAGCTACGACCTGAACGGACAGCTGACCAATGCTACGGCGGAGAGCTTTACCAATACACCGGACTATATGAACTACACCTTCAAGATTCGCAAGGACGCCAAATGGAGCAACGGCGATCCGGTCACTGCCCACGATTTCGTGTACGCGATCAAACGCAATCTCGATCCCAAGACGGCATCCGAGTACGCCTATCAGCTTTACTACATTAAAGGAGGAGAGGAATACAATACGGGTAAAGGAAAAGCCGACGACGTAGGTGTAAAAGCGATCGACGATTACACCGTTGAGTTCAACCTGAAATCGCCTACTCCATTTTTCCGTGAGTTGACCTTCTTCCCGACGCTCTTCCCGCTCCATCAAAAAACAGTCGAGAGCAGCCCGAACTGGGCGGCAGAAGCGAAGACGATCGTGGGCAACGGCCCATTCATCATGGATACATGGGAACACAAAAGCAAAATCGTCTTCACCAAAAACCCGAACTACTGGGACAAATCAAACGTGAAGCTGGATCGCCTGGAAATCTCCATGATCGAAGACAACAATACAGCTTTCTCCATGTTTGAAAATGGCGATATCGACTGGGGCGGCTATCCTGCTTCCACGCTGCCGACAGACGCGATCCCTTCCCTGAAGGACGCGGGCAAGCTGATGGTCGCTGACAACCCTGGCACACAGTCTGTCGTCTTCAATACGACCAAGCCGCCTTTCAACAACAAAAAAATCAGACAAGCCTTCGCTTACGCCATCAACCGTCAGGAAATCATCGACAACATCCTGCAAACCGGCGTTCCTGCCGCCTACGGATGGGTGCCGACCTCGATGGGCCTGAAACCGGACGGCTACTTCAAAGAAGACAACGAAAAAGCGAAGCAGCTTCTGGCCGAAGGAATGAAAGAGCTTGGCCTGACAGCCTTCCCGACCGTGACTTACACGTACGACACTACCGACACGAACAAGAAAGTGGCAGAAGCTTTGCAAGACCAGTGGAAAAAAGTGCTCGGCGTAAACGTCAAGCTGTACAACGCAGAGTTGAAAGTATACCGGGACATGCGCTCGCAAGCCAACTTCGACCTGATCCGCTTCCAATGGGGCGCCGATTTCAACGATCCGATCAACTTCCTGGAGATGTTCCGCGACAAAACAGGCGGCAACAACCATCCAGACTGGGAAAACGCCAAGTTCAAGGAGCTGATCGACAAGAGCTACAACGAGCCTGACCTCGACAAGCGCAAGCGAATTTTGCTGGACGCCGAAACGATTTTGATGGACGAAATGCCGCTCGCTCCGCTCAACTTCCGGGGAAGCCCGTATGTGAAGAACGACAAGGTGAAAGATTTCATCATCTTCCCGCTCGGCGGGGCGTACTTCAAGTACACATCCGTCACCCGCTAGCCGATTGCTCTTGCGTAAACAAACAGGCTGTACCTGTCTCTTCGACATGGCACAGCCTGTTTGCTTTGGCTTTTAGACGGTCACAGACGATTGTTGCTCTGTGCCGTTGTATACTTTTGTATCCAGCTCTTTGGTCGCCCTGCTCGTCAAAAGACCTGCTGTCATGCTTCCGCTCACGTTGAGCGCTGTGCGTCCCATGTCGATCAAAGGCTCGACAGAAATGAGCAAGCCCACAATCGCTACAGGCAGGTTCAGCGTAGACAGAACAAGCAGTGCGGCAAAAGTAGCTCCGCCCCCTACTCCGGCAACCCCGAAGGAGCTGAGAGCCACGACCACGATCAAGGTCAGGATGAAAGAAGGCGTCAGCGGATCGATACCCGCGATAGGCGCAACCATGATCGCCAGCATGGCTGGGTATGTTCCTGCGCAGCCGTTTTGCCCGATCGACAGACCGAACGAGCCGGCAAAGTTGGCGATTCCTTCAGGTACGCCCAGGTCTTGCGTTTGCGTTTTCACGTTCAGCGGCAATGCCCCTGCACTCGTGCGGGACGTAAAGGCAAAGGTCAGGACAGGGAACGCTTTTTTCACGTAAGTGACCGGATTCAGCCCGGCGAACGCCAGCATCAGCAAGTGCACGATAAACATGAGAATCAGCGCCGCGTACGAAGCGATGACGAATTTTCCAAGCTGCCAGATGGCATTGTAGTCGCTCGTCGCAGTCACCCGCGTCATGATCGCCAGCACACCGTATGGGGTCAGGCGCAAAATCAGCGTCACGACGCGCATGATGATCGCGTGAATCGCATCGACGATTTTGGAGAACAGTTCGGCCTGCTCCGGATTTTTCTTTTTCACACCCAAATAGGCGATGCCGATAATCGCGGCGAAAATAACGACGGCAATCGTCGAAGTCGCTCTGTCACCTGTCAAGTCCAGAAACGGATTGGCCGGGAGCAGCTCCAAAATTTTCGCGGGCAACGTCATGTTCTGGATGTCGCCAAGGCGTTGCTCTACTTGCTCGATGCGGGCGGATTCTGCATCTCCTTGCTGGAACTGCGCTCCGTCCAGATTGAAGGCAAAAGTGGAGGCAATCCCGATCGCTGCGGCAATCGCGGTCGTTCCCACCAGCAGCCCGATGATCAGCGAGCTGATTTTGCCGATGTTGTTGGACAATTTCATTTTCGTAAACGCAGCCAGGATCGAGATGAACACCAGCGGCATGACGATCATTTGCAGCAGCTTCACGTAGCCTTTTCCTACGATATTGAACCAGTCAATCGAGTCTTTCAAAATGTCCGATTTGACTCCGTAAACAAATTGCAGCACAAGACCGAAGACAATCCCGAGTCCCAGACCGACAAATACCCTTTTGGAAAAAGAAATATGTTTCTTTTGCAAAGCGTACAAACCGCCAATGAATAAAAGCATAAGGACAATGTTGACAATCGTAAGTATCGTTGACATGTTTTCCCCTCCTGTTGCATCAAATACTCTCTCTGTCATAAGTATCGGCCTAGATATAGTTATATTACCAACAATCCCTACTGGTCAAGTAAGATTTTCGCAAAAACTGCCCAAATGTACACTTTCGTTCGTGCCGCTGATTTTGATTGTGCCCACGAAAAAAAGGAACCGCCACAGGGACGATTCCTTCCTGCTTTTATGCTACTTCGCCTGTTTGCTGAGCAGGTTCCACAGCCAGGTGAGGACGACCGCCCCGATGACCCCGGCAATGACGTTGAAGCCAGCCCACAGCCACAGCCAATCTCCCAACACCAAATCCCCAAGCCAGCTGCCCAGAAGCGCAGCGATGAGCGAAGCCCACCAGCTTGTTCCTGCCGCTTTACCTGTCATGATACTGTTCATTGCCCACCAGACAACGACACCGACGACAGCCCATACGAACCAGAACATTCGCACACACTTCCTTTCGCATGATGGTAACGCTTGCATAAGGGCTCTAAAAATGAAGAATATCTACTATAATCCTATGAAGGAAAAACGAAAATGTGCCTGACCACTTTTCTTTTCCCAAACAAAAAAACAATCAGCCCCCACGTTGCCCTGTGGTGCGACTGACTGTTCTTTTACAGAAATCCCATGTATTTAATTGGTGTACAGCTCTGCGCGGCGGTTTGCTACACTCGGCAGCTTTCCTCGCACGCGTTGAATCCGATCCATATCCAATTCTGTGATCAACAAAGTTTCTTCTTCTCCGGCGCTGGCGATGACCACTCCCATCGGATCGACGAACATGCTGCGTCCCGCGAAGATGTTGCCTACCTGGTCGGCTGCGCATATGAACATCGTGTTTTCGATCGCCCGCGCACGCACCAGCGTCTCCCAATGATCCTCCTTCATCGCACCCGCTACCCAGCCAGCCGGCACAAACAAAATATCGGCTCCCTGCAAGGCAAACTGGCGGGCGATCTCCGGAAAGCGCACCTCGTAGCATACCATCAGCCCGATTTTGCCAAACTCCGTCTCCACCACCTGATACGGATTGTCGCCCGGCGCGATAAAATCGGATTCGATATAGGAAAATGCATCGTACAGATGCGTCTTGCGATACGCGTGAATCAGCTCGCCCTCGCGATTGAGGAAGACTGTCGTGTTGTAAGCGCGATTTTCGTCGCCCTCGATCGATTCGAACACACCGCACACGACGTAAATCCCGTGCTGTCTCGCTGCTGCTGAAAGCCCCGAAACGAACGGTCCGTCCAGCTTCTCCGCCACCTCGGCTGGCGTCACACCCGACTTGGGCGTCGCTGGAGCGCTGTACATCTCAGGCAAAATGACAAAGTCAGCCCCCGCCTTTTTGGCCTTCTCGATATACTCTTGTGCTTTTTGCAGATTGGCCGCTTTGTCCATCGTCGCGGTAAGCTGTGCTATGGCTACTTTCATCGGTATCGTATCCCCCTGTCTCATCCCGTTCTTCTACTGCTAGTATAACGGATATTCGCCCAGTTCCAAGCAATAATGCTTTACCGACTGTCTTCCTTGTATATAATGGACTTGTCATCTTTTGTACACCCCAGCCACCAGGAGAGGTGAGTCTTATGTCCATCCGCGTCAAGCTGCTGCTCTCCTACACGGGGATGCTGGTCATCAGTTTGCTCATGTTTTTTCTCGCAGCCAGCCTGTTTACGATTGCAGCGACAGGCGACATTCACAGCTTTCGCGATTTTTATAAAGTGCACTATCAGCTCAACCCGCTCACCGAACAAGAGGAGTCGATTTTTCTCGAACTGAAATACTTCGCCAAAAACGAGCCGGATAAGCTGCTCGACAAGTCGTTGCTGCAAGACTACGACTTCAAGCTCAAAACGGTACGCGCTGGCCTGTATGTGCGCAGGGAGAGCAACCAAGTGTTCGAATCGCTCACGTTCAACCAGCCGGAGCTGGAAAAAAGCCTGCCTCCCTACGACCTGAACAACAGCCAGATTCGCAACACGTTCAACATCGGGGAGCGCTTTTACGCCTACGCCAAGTTCGATTTTCTCTACTCGGACGGGGCAAAAGGCAGCGTGTTCGTCATTCGCGAGCGCAGTCCGTTCAGCGAAGTAACCCGCAGGCTGCTGCCGATTCTCGTCTGTCTGCTGCTCGGAGTGCTCATCGTCGCCAACGTGCTGCTGTACCGCTGGATTACCCGCAGCGTCGTCAAGCCGCTGGACAGACTGCGCCACTCTGCGGAGAACATCAAGGAAGGCAACCTCGACTTCGCCCTCCCGGAGAGCAGCAAGGACGAAATCGGTCAGTTGAACGAAGCGTTCGAGAACATGCGCAGACGGTTGCAAGAGTCCGTACAGCTTCGCTTGCAGGATGAGGAGAGCCGCAAAGAGCTGATCTCCAACATCTCGCACGACCTGCGAACGCCGATTACAAACATCAAAGGCTACATCGAGGGCATTCGGGACGGCGTCGCAGATACACCGGAAAAAATGGATAAGTACGTCAACATCATTTACGCCAAAGCAGTCGATCTCGACAAGCTCGTAGACGAGCTGTTCCTCTACTCCAAGCTCGATCTGAAACAGGTGCCGTTTACGTTTGAGCCTGTTGATATTACCAGCTTCCTGGACGACTGCATCGACGAGCTGCACTACGACCTGGAGGAGAAAGGCATCCGCCTGCAATGGGAACAACGCCCGCAGGAAAGCGTCGCGGTTATCGCCGATCTGGAAAAAATCAAGCGAACCGTGCTCAACATCATCGAAAACGCCCAGAAGTTCATGGACAAACCGGATAAACACATTCTCGTTTCGGTAATGGCTGACCCGAACTGGGCGACCGTTGAAATCAAAGACAACGGAATCGGCATTCCCGAAGAAGCCATTCCTCACCTTTTCGAACGGTTTTACCGAGCCGAGCAATCGCGCAATTCCTCGACGGGCGGCAGCGGCCTCGGTCTTTCCATCGCGCGCCAGATCATCGAAGGACACGGCGGCGAGATTTGGGTGAAAAGCAAGCAAGGCAGCGGCACGAGCCTGTTTTTCAGCTTGCCGCGAATGAATCAGCAAGGAGGAGCCGACACATATGACGACGCGCATCCTCATCATTGAAGATGAGACGACAATCGCCCAGTTGGAACGCGATTATTTTGAACTGAACGGGTTTCAGGTCGACTTGTGCCACACCGGAAACGAAGGCTTGCAGCTCGCCTTGCACGACGACTACAGCCTGATTATCGTCGATTTGCAGTTGCCCGGCATGGACGGCTTCGAACTGTGCAGCCGAATCAGACAGGCGAAAGAAGTGCCGATTTTGATCGTCTCTGCCAAAAAAGAAGAAATCGATAAAATCCGCGCTTTCAACCTCGGAGCCGACGATTACATCACCAAGCCATTCAGTCCAAGCGAGCTGGTGGCCCGCGCCAAAGCTCACCTGACGCGCTACGAACGGCTGACATCCCACAAGGAGCCTGCAGCCAAGTCCGAGATTCACATCCGCGGGCTGGTCATCGACAAAGCTTCGCGCCGGGTGTTCGTGCGCAACGAAGAAGTCATTTTTACTACACGAGAGTTTAATTTGCTTGAATTTTTGACTACGCATCCGAACCGGGTGTTCAGCAAAAACGAGCTGTTTGAACGCATATGGGGGATGGATTCCAGCGGAGATATCGCAACCGTCACCGTGCATATTCGCAAGCTGCGGGAAAAAATCGAGGTCGATCCGTCCAATCCGCAATATATCGAAACCGTCTGGGGTGCCGGGTACCGTTTTACCGTCTGAGCATTTCAGGCGGTTTTTTTATCTTTTTTTAAGAACCTTTTTAGAAACTGTTAATCTCGCGTTTCTCGGGAGTTTAGACCCCTCGTCTATCATACAGGTAAGCCAAACAGAAACACCTAACCTGATCTTGACCGAGGAGGACTATACATGAAAAAGGTATCCAATAAACTGGCAGCTGTGCTGCTCGCTACTACTCTCGGAGCGACATCCCTTCCCTTCGCCGCTTTGCATGCACAGGCAGCAGCCGCTCCGCTCAGCGCCGGGGAAATCCAGCAAGCCGTCAGCAAAATGACCCAGCTTCGCGTCATGCAAGGCTATCAAGACCGCTCGATGGGCATCCACCAGCAAGTCACCCGCGCCGAGCTGGCGAAAATGATCGCACTCACATTCGGCTTGCAAGGCAAGGCAGAGCAAACCGTCAGCTTTTCCGATGTGAACCCGGGCGCATGGTATTACAACTACGCTGCCGCACTGGTTGGCAAAGAAATCATGCAGGCGAAAGACGGACGTTTTGACCCACAAGGAACGGTGACAAGCGCCGAACTGGTCGAGATCGTCTCCAAGGCGCTCGGACGCGATACGAAATCCGTTCAACATTGGGCAGAACGCCTCTCCTCCACCAACGGAAGCGTCACCCGCGGCGAAGTTGCCTTCCTTTTGCAAACCGCTCACAAAGCGATCCCTTCCGCCAATGCGAAAGTGACCAGCGTACGCGCGCTGAATGCCATCACCCTGATCGTCACCTTTGACGCGCCACTGACGGCGCAAGATGAAGTATTCGCAAAAGCCAAGGAAGACTTTGCTTTCAACGACGGTCTGACCTTGACCAACATGCCGCGTCTGAAAACTGGCTCTGTCGCAACCTATATCGTGCCGACTTCCGTACAAAAGCCTGGGACAGTTTACACGTTGACCTACAAAGGGAACAAGGCAGGAACTTTTGCTGGCAACGTAACGAAGCTTGACATGACCCAGGCAAGACAGGTGACAAACGACACATTTGAAGTCGAAGCACTGAAAGCAAACGGGGTCGTCGACTACGGATACATCATCTCCGCTTACAGTGCAGGACGTGGCGCAAACGCCTTTGTGCTTGACGACAGCAACAGCGCAGACGGCAAAACGTATCAAGTCATTTCGTCCATGCAGGCAAGACAAGTGACAATTACTCCTGCTGGCGGCGAGCCGATTATCGCGAAATACGTGCCATTCACACAATCGACTGACGGAGTCCAGGAGCCAAAATTCCGTCTGCCGGAAGGTCAAGTATTGAAACCGGGCGTCACGTACACCGTCACATCTGACTGGGCCAATATCGCCAACCCGACTTTTGTCGCCCAGGAAGTCGCTCCGCTTGCGTTGAGCGAAGCAGAAGCGCTCAGTGACACATCGATTTCCGTTACCTTGACTGCCGATCCAAAAGACGAGCTGTTCTCCGGCCGCAGTGTAGAACTGACTTCGGCAGATGGCGAAAAGCTGCTCGCCACCTACAAATATTCCAGCCGCAAAGGGGCAACAGGCGTGTTTGACCTTCAGCAAGATGGTAAACTGAAAGCAGACACAACCTATACGGTAACACCTGTCGGCGATTGGGCTGGCAAATCCCAGGCCAAGCTGACAGTCGAATAAGCCGCTGGATATGCTGGCAATGAAAACGAAAGAAAGGGGCGGGTTCGCCATGCTGCAAGCAAGCTTTTTGACTATCGCCCTGTTCCTGTCAGGCTGTGCGGCCAACATGGACACCCTGCTTGCGAGCGGCGAGCAGCAAGCGACCCAGGTGGTGAAAGAAGAAATGGACAAGCGAAACCAGGCACTGCTTGCAGCAGTCAAGCAAGGAGACAAGGAAACGATCCAAAAGCTGCTTGCTGACGGAGCTGACATCAATGCAACAGATGAGCGCGGCCGCACTTCAGCCATGATCGCCGTGCACACGGATCAACTGGAAGTATTCAACCTGCTGGTGGAACATGGCGCCAACATCAACATTCGCGATGACCGCTCCGACAATCCGCTGCTGTATGCCGGGGCAGAAGGCAAGCTGGACTTCGTGCGGGCAAGCATTGCCGCAGGGGCCGATACGACGATCACCAACCGCTTTGGCGGCACCGCCCTCATCCCTGCGGCTGATCGCGGTCATGTAGAAATCGTCCGCGAGCTTTTAACCACCTCTGACGTCAACATCGACCACGTCAACAACCTCGGGTGGACGGCCTTGCTGGAAGCAGTCATCCTCGGAGATGGCGGCAAAAAGCATCAGGAAATCGTCCAGCTTTTGATCGAGCACGGCGCGAACGTGAATCTGGCGGATTCCGACGGGGTCACCCCTCTGTCGCACGCGAAAAAACGCGGCTTCCGCGAGATGGTCGACATGCTCGCAAAAGCGGGCGGAAAGTAAGCGACCTCCTCTGCGCTTCATCCAGCCAAAAAGGACAGGAACGTCAGTCACGCTGGCGCTCCCGTCCTTTTTTTCTTGCTGCTTCCCTAGTCCAAAAGACTTGCTTTCTCCCAAAACTTTTTCCCCACTCGCGCGTCTTATACTAATAATATCCAATATTCAAGTGCCCCTGGCCTTGCATTCCCTACATATGATTGAATCTTTCGAATAGGAGTCGGCGTAACATGAATACTCTCGCAAACGTATCCATGCTGGAAACAGACAAGCCCATTCGCAAAGCGTCACCAGACATCGATCCTCACATCGAAATGTACAAGCTTTTCCTCACTTCCAAAGAGGCCATCGAAATCCATATCAGCAATGTGACGCACCCGTCCTCCGGTATTGAAGTGTACGATATGCACGGAACGAAACTGTGCGAAGTCCGCTACACGCCGGGAGGCAGCCTCATCCTGCCTTTTTTTCCTCCGGAAGACGGCTTTTATTACATTAAGCTGACCATTGGGCCAGACCCTGACCCGCAGCATTCCTGCCAGCTTCACGTGGACAAGTACGTCCGCCTGTGCGGAACTATGGAAGATGATCGCGAATTTACTGCCGCTGGCGGGCCGTACATGATTGGTCCGACAGACGTTACGATTCCCGCAGGCGTCTGCGTCAGCTTCGAAGCTGGCGCCTCCATCAATGTCCGCTGCCAGCACAAAATCATCGTCGAGGATTACGGCTCCATCGCGTTCAACGGACAAAAAGATACGCCTGTCGTCATCATCGGAGCCATCGACAACGGCACGGCTCATCACTGGGGCCAGCTCGTCTTGTCTTCCCAAGCCAAGAGCAGCTTCACGCATATTCTTGTGCAGTACGACAACGATGAAGACGGCGTCGATTTTCTCGCCTCCTCTTCGCCGTTTGTCGCCCGTTCCACCTCGATCGAGCAGTTTCAGGCAGACATCGCCAAAACCAGCTACCTGGAAAGAGCCATCGTCGTTCCCCCGTCCTCCCGGCTCGCTTTCATCAAAACCTGGTTTCAGCAGTCCAGCCCTTACCGCTTCCATTTGCTTGGCGATCTGCTGCCTTTCGAGCTGTACTTCGGGATTGACGTCACGACTTTTGCCCACTGGGAAACGGAGACGAAGCGGGTCAACGAGCACCGCTCCCAGGCCGGAGACGTGAATTACTGGGACTTCGTCAATGGCAACTTTACGGCTGACCTGCTGGAAGCGACACATCTTTTTTCCAACAACCAGCAAAGCTCGGAGCCGCGCATCCAGCGGCTGATCGACTTCTTGCTGCTTGCCCAAAGCTGGCGACAAAAGCACGGCTATTTCAAATGGTACGACTTGATCGACCCGTTCAGCGAGCACGATCAGGATTTTTTCAAGACGTTCGAGGAAATGTCGTCCTCGTTCTGGTTGGCGCACAACACGTCGATCATTTACTGGGATACGATTGCCCGCGACTTGGGAATCTGGCAAAAAGAAGACTTTTTTGAACAGCAGTTCATCAATTCCGTCATCGTGCGCCTGCATTTCGCAGCCGATTTGCCGTTCTCGCTCACCGGGTACGGGAACAACATTCCGCCTGTCGGCTTTCTCGGCATCTCCATTCATTACGGGCCGTTCCGTTACCCAGAGCAATATCCGGCTCCCGGGCCGGAATTTGATGTGAACTACGGCCAGCTTTCGACAGCGGAGTATTTGAAGTTCATGCTGGAATCGTTGCTCAAAGGCCAGACCAATCCTGTCTATACGTGGTGGATTCCTACTCAGGCAGACAGAGACTTGTTCCACATCCTCAACGAAAAAGGCATATCGCTCGAATCCCCTCCCGAAGACTGGGATCGGGAATTTATCCAGCCCGCCCAGAAGACGCTGGACGAGATCCGGGCGCATTATCTCGGTCATTTCCAACTGGAGCATGTGCGAAGCTCCACGGCATACGTGCAAGCCCAGCAAGTGTTGGCTACCTCCTGAAACGGAGTGGGCAGCAAAACAAAAAAGATGAGCAGACATACAGGCGGTGCAGCACCTGTTGTCACGCTCATCTTTTCTTATTGCCCATGCTTGTTACACGCTTTGCAAAAACCAGCGCACAGCACGACTGATCAGTACAGGCAAAACAGAGATATGGTTTTCCCGGGCAAACTGTTCAAAAGACACGTTCAGCCCGCAATCGCCAAACACTCCCAGTCGCTCGGCCACACCTCGCGCATGCTCGTTGATTCGCGTCGGGTGAGTCTCTTCCTCTTCGCCAACTCCGATGAACAATTGTTTTGGCTGGCCGCCGCGCTGCAAACGGGAGACAAACTCCTGCTCCTCCGCCAAAATCAGCCGCTTGTACCAATCAATCGATGGACTTCCGGCTATGTAGGCGAAAAATGCATCCGGGCGCGTGTACAAAGTATGCAGGGCGAACAATCCTCCCAGCGAATGACCGAATATGGCCTGGCGCTCGCGATTGATTGCGACCATGCTCTCCACCACGGGCCGAACCTCTTCCAATACGAAGCGCAAAAAGTCGTCCGCTCCGCCCTGCCGCGGCCACTCTCCCCCTCGGGAAAAAGGCGGAAGCTCGTCAACCGGCATAGGCAAGGAGTAATCGGTAAACCGTGCAGTGGCAAAAGGGATCTCCTCGTCGTAACCGAGCCCTACGACGACGGCTGGACTGCCTTGGCCATTCCGGCTTCTGCCTTGCAGACGAACCGCCTCCACTACCGTTCCGATCACCGAATTGGCATCCAGCACATACATGACCGGAAACCCTGCTTCTGGCGCCTCTCCGGGCGGCACTGCCAAATAGATGCGATATGCCTGCCCGCTGCCAGTCGCTGTCATCGTCAACTGCTTCGTCCAGTGAATGCCCGCTGTTTTCCACTCCAGCTCACTCATTGGTTCAACGTCTGCTCAAGCGTATCGAGCAGAAGCTCCTTGCCGATCGGCATGTAAGCCTGGTTGTAGTACGGATTTGCTGGCAGGTAGTAAATTTTCCCGTTTTTGTATGCTTTCAGCCCTTGCCATACAGCGGAATCTTTGTAAGCTTGCTCGCCGCCTTCCGGGTGCAGGAGCACGATGCGGTCCGGGTTGATCGTCGTGATGCCTTCCAGCGTCAGGAGCACCATCGTCTTTTCCTTCGTGTCAGGCGACGTCGCTGGCTTCGGCAGTCCCAGATCATCGTAAAGCACCGAGCCTGCCCCTTCGCTCCCCAACAAATACGGCCCTTTTTTGTGCGCCAGGAAGATGGAGAACGACTCATTACCTGATTTCGCCTTGATTTGCTCGCCGATTTTTTTCGCTTTGGCATCGTAGTCAGCCAGCCATTTTTGGACGTCCTGTTCTTGTCCGAGAATCGTGCCGACTTCTGTAAACCGCTCCCGCCACTGCTCCAGGCTGTTTTTCAGCACGACGACAGGCGCGATTTTTTTCAACTGCTCGTAAATTTTTTCCTGTCTGGCATTCATGATGATCAAATCAGGCTCAGCCGACATCACTGCCTCGATATTGATCGTGTCCATCATGTAAAAACCGACGATCTTGGAATCTTTCAGCTTGTCCCGCACATAGAGCGACGGCTTCTCATGGTCGTATGAATCCGTGTTGGCAGTAGCGACAGGCGTATGCCCCAAAATCAGCAATTCCTCGGAAGCGCCGGAAATATCCGCAATCCGTTTGGGATGAGCCGGAATCTCCACTTCCCCTTTTGCATCCTGGACTTTTCTGGTCTGGCTCGCTTCCGCTTGCACAGGCTCCTCTTTTGGCGCTGCTGCCTGGCCGCATCCGACAACTGTCGTGGCGAGCAAGATGAGCATAAATGTATGCATAAGTGCCCGTTTCATTTGTATCCTCCCTGCAATTCATCGTTGATAATGATTTTCACTAGGAGGATTATAAACGGTTTGCTCCACGCCCGACCATAGACAATCCTGCCATCTAATTTGGATGATACTGCGCGAACAGCCGCAAGCTCTCCTCCATGATCCGTTCATGGCCGATCGCGGAATATTCCAGCCACGGATCAGGCGTCACCTCGTATACGTGCCTGTTTTGTACGGCTTTCAAGGAAAACCATTGCTCTGTTTTTTGCAGCTCGCTCCAAAAATCCCGCGATGGCTGATCCTTTTTCACGATCACGATCAAGCGGTCGGCATGATAGTGACATAATTCATCCAAGGTGATTTGCTCGTAGGCAAAAAGCGACTCCACTTGGGCAACAGGCCGGAGCTGCAAATCGCTGTACAGTACCGACCCGGTGCGCTGGCTGCCGCATACATACAGCGTAGACTGGTTCACGTAGAGCATAAGCAGGGAGTCGTCGCCAATCGCCCGCCGGAGCGTCTCCCGTGCGGCTGCCGATTTTTTGTCGTAAGCCAAAAGCCACTGCTCGGCCTCCTTGTCCCTGCCGAGATACTCGCCGATCATTTGCAAGTGCACGCGCCAGTCTTTTTCTTTCCACGGGATAAACAGGGCATTCGCCATATGTCCCAGCTCTTGCTTCACAGTCTGATCGAGATAATCGCTCGTAATGATCAGGTCAGGGCTGAAGTCGCGAATCGCCTCGCGATTGACCGCCCAGTTTTCTGCCACAAACGGATCGCGCAAATGAACGGGGATATCGATGGCGTACTTTTGCCGATAGTACGCGGACCACTTGGGATCAAGCGGCGCGGCGCCGGGAATCGTCTGCAAAGCCAAAAGCTGTCCGGTAATCGCCGTATGGTACGTCGCGACTCTGTGCCGCCTGCTTTTCATGTAGACAGTGGGCGCCACGCCTTGCTGCTGCTTGAATTTCCGGCTGAAATAATACTCGTCGCTGAAGCCGACCTGTCTGGCGATTTCCCGTACCCGCTCCCTGCCTTCGCCCATCAACTGCTTTGCCTTGTTGATCCGCAACTGGTTCACGTAATCCATCGCGCTTTTTCCGTAAGTCTTTTTAAAAAGATGCATGTAATAGTAAGGGCTTAAACCAGCCATGGCGGCCAATTTCTCAATCGTCCAGCTTTCCTGGTAGTGGTTGTCCAAATACAGCCGCGTCTGCTCCAATGTCTCCAGCGAATCCTCTACGGGTGCGCTGTCTGCATGGACTGCCAGCTCGTACATAAGCTCCTGAAACCACGCCTGCGCCCGAAAGCGACTCCGCTCGTCCGCCTGCTGCCACACATCCTCCATCGCACGACAGCGGGTGAACATGGATGACGGAGCTGTGCATGCCATGCGACCAGCCAACGGCCAGATCGCACGCCGCAGCGTGATCGTCTCATCGTCTTCGCCCTCCTGCTCGCGATACGCATCAAAAGCGAACACATGCAGGCTTAACTGCCGGAAAGATTCTATATAGAAAGAACACCGCTGCCCCGGGAGAAGCACCCACACGTCTCCTTCCTTGACGGGCTGACATTCGTCGTCTGTCTCCATCGAGCCTTTGCCGTCCAGGACGACGATCAGTCGGTGCTTGTTGTCCAGTTCTTGACCCGCGTGAGGGATATCCTGTTTGATTCTGATCTCTTCACAATGCCGCAGCTTCATCCACAAGCCTTGAAATGACTCGCCCCTGCTGTTCCCGTTGCTTCGCTTGCTCTGCATAGCTGGCTGCCACCGTCCTTTAGCTCTTATGCTCCTATTATGTTTGATAATGATTATCACCGTCAATTCAAGAAAAAGCCCTCACTGCTCAGCGAGGGCTTCCTGCAAAAGACTTGCTAAAAAATACAGCCTTAGTGGCGAATGATATTTTTTCCGTAATAAATCTCGTCCATCTCCAATTGCAGCCGCTCGGTTATTTCCAACTGTTCTGCTGGCGTCAGCTTGTCTTTCGTATAGCCGAACAAGTAGTTGTTGAGATCGAACTGCCTGCGTTTGCATTTTGTATGGAAAATATTGTCCTGATAAACGTTGACATCGATCATGTGGAACAGTTCTTTGATTTCCTCGGGAATATAATTTTGAATCGAGCTGATGTCGTGATCGATGAACAGCTTGTAGCCGTGAATATCCCGGGTAAAGCCGCGCACCCGATAATCGATCGTCATCAAATCCGTATCAAAAGAACGAATCAAGTAATTGAGCGCCTTCAATGGTGAAATCTCGCCACAGGTGGAGACGTCGATGTCTGCGCGAAATGTGCTGATTTCTTCATCTGGATGGTATTCCGGATAAGTATGGACGGTGATATGGCTTTTATCCAGCTGCAACACAACGTTCTCAGGCAACGGGCCTGGCGATTCCTCGTACGATTCCGTCGGCACCTCCACCACAGGGCCTTCGGAAACCAAAAACGTCACGCTCGCCCCTTGCGGCACATAATCTTGCTGCGCTACATTCAAGACGTGCGCGCCAATGATTTCCGAAACATTTTTCAAGATGCTGGTCAGTCGCTCGGCATTGTACTGTTCATCTATGTACTCGATATACGCTTCCCGCTCCGCCTTCGTTTTCGTGTAGCAGATGTCGTACATGTTGAAGCTGAGCGATTTCGTCAAATTGTTGAAGCCGTGCAGCGTAATATGCTGATCGTTCGTTTGTTCCAAGTGTCGTGTCCTCCCCTGCGATGAGCGAATTTCCGCCATGATTTCCTTTTTTCAGCTTGCCCATTCCTTCCCATAAAAATCATCGGATGCAGCACGATATGCTGTTCATAAATAAGGAACGTTACTTTCTGCCTAACCTCACCTGATACCATCGAACCAATTGGAAAAATTTTGACTAACTCCCTATCTTTCGCTTGGAAAATGATGCTAAAATAATGATGTGTGTAAAAATTTTCAAAGAAATGGAGAAAAAGGCCATGGATTGGTATCTTAAAGTTTTAAAGAATTATGTAGGCTTCAGTGGGCGCGCAAGACGCACAGAGTATTGGATGTTTACCTTGTTCAGTGTAATCATTTCTTTGGTACTCATGCTCATCGAATACCTCGTCGGCTTGCCGCAATCTTTGTCTTCGCTGTACTCACTGGCTGTTTTGCTCCCTAGTTTGGGAGTAAGCGTTCGTCGCCTGCACGATGTTGGCAAAAGTGGCTGGTGGCTCCTTCTCGGGTTGATTCCGCTTATCGGAGCCATTATTTTGCTCGTATTCTTCTGCCAAGACAGTGAATCCGACAACAATTACGGTCCAAACCCGAAAGCAGAAGGAAGAGCATTGGTTTAATGCAAAAAGCCTCTCCTCAACTTGCGGGAGAGGCCCTTCTTTTTCCTCTGCTGATCACGCTTCTTCCCAGAACCGCCGCAGATTGTCCATGCCAATCCGCGAGCCTTCGCGACAATCCTCCATGCCCTCGAACTCCACTGTGATGTAACCGTCGTAGCCAGACTGCTTCACCAGCTTGACCACCTCGCGAATATTGATATCCCCTTGACCGACGATGGCACCGCGCAAGAAATTGCCGTTGACCGTCTTGAACCACTTGCCTGCTCCCGGGTCCTGGTAGTACGGACGGAAGTAAAAGTCTTTGAAATGCACCAGTGACGCATACGGAAGATTTTTCTTCACGCCCACCAATGAAGCTTCGTCGACGCACATGAAGTTGCCGACATCAAGTGTCGTCTTGAAATTCGGACGGTTGACCGCCTGCACGACGCGTTGTACGCGATCGCTTGCCTGTACGAGCCACCCGTGATTTTCAATCGTCGTCGTAATTCCGAATTGCGCCGCATAATCAGCGATTTGCCGGCTGCCTTCAACCATCGCGTCCAGATGGCTTTCAAAATAGGCAATCGTCGTCTGCTCAACAGGTACGGTAAACGTGGAGACATCGTGGCGCATGTGGCGAATCCCCATGCGATCCAGCAAATCTACGTGCGTTTTCAAACGCGCGACCTCTGCTTCAAACGCTTCCTGGCTGTCGTGAATGAAGTTGGCTGGCATCGAATAGTTGGACAGCTCGATCCCCAGTGCTTTCGCCTTGTCTCGTACGGCATCCGCCAGCTCGTAATTGTCCACCAGCGTAAATCCGTACGGCACGATCTCCATATGCTCGCCGCCGTTGTCGGCAATCCATTGCACAACATCCAGCACATCCATTTCCCCAGCGCGAATCGCAGTCAACAAACTGTACGTGCTCAATCCGATTTTCATTTGTTCTCCACCTCATCATTTTTGGTATGTGCTCTCATTTTTGAAAAGTAAGCTAGGCAAGCAATGCTCGGTCGATGAAAACGGTTTGCTGCAATCGGTTGGATTCGTAAGCGGCTTTGACCACTTCCAAAGTCCGCAGCCCATCCAGCCCTGAAATGGATGGCGTCCGTTTTTCCTTGACCGCTTGTACAAAATCGGCAATCAGCCGCGCGTCCATATCCACAGCCCACGGAAGCTGATTCAGCTTTCCTGCCTGGTCGTTGTAGTGGAGCAAGTGCTGACGGAAGACGTCTACTTCGACCGTTCCTTGCGTGCCCACGATCCGCATCGTCACATCGCCCCACGTGGGGAATGTTTTGGGACGCGACCAGCTTGGATCGATCCCGACGATCACGCCGGACTCCAATACCAGTGAAACCATGCCACAGTCTTCTACCGCCAACTGATGGAACCGCGTATCCAGCTCGGCGTAGACGCTTTTCACCTCATCCGCAAGCATCCAGCGTACGAGATCCATCAGGTGGACGATATGGTCGGTTGCCGCCCCGCCGCCTGACTGCTCTTCTTCCACAAACCAGCCGCCCGGCATCTGCCCGTGATTCGTGCTGTTGATAGCGAGAATTTCCCCGAGCGCTCCCGATTGCACCAGCTCTTTTACACGCTCGATCGCGGGCGAAAAGCGAACCGGATACGCCACTTGCAGAATCACCGCTTCCGCTGCGCACACCCGAATCATTTCCTCGGCATCCGGGACGGTCGTTGCGATCGGCTTCTCGCATAACACATGCTTTTTAGCTTTGGCGCAGGCGAGCACGTGCGCTTTGTGTCTCGCGTTTTCCGAGCAGACTACGACTGCTTCGATCGGAGACTGCAAAAACGCGGTCAGATCGCGGTAATATTTTGCTCCATAAGCAGCGGCCATCGCTTCACCGCGAACGGGATCGTCGTCCCAAATCGCATGCAGCTCCGCATCTGGATGATTTCGCAGGTGTGCGGCATAGCTTTGCGCGTGCATATGAGCAAAGCTCAGTATTCCTACCTTCATTGGGCAACCTCTCCTTTTGCCAGACTGACAGGCTTTCCGGCCTTCGCTGACTCGCTGGCTGCCTGAGCGATTTCTTTTGCCAGCAACCAATCGCGTACGGTCATGCCAGCAGCCGCTTCGCCTAAAAGGTGTCGGACGAGCTGCTCCCGCTGCTTCTGTAAAGGATCAATCCCGGCGTGACTTCCTTGTTCCATCTGACCTGCAACCGCCTGTCGGTCCGTGCCACCCCTGCTCCAGCGGATCGGCAAACTGTCGCGGCTGTCGTGCAGCAGCATCCCTGCGTCACCCGTCAGCTCGAAAAACGTGTGCTCGGACGACTCAGCCTGAGACAGCTCCACCTGTGCGATCGCACCATCACGCATCCTCAGGATGATTAGCGCATACTGGAGCAGCTTCCCTGTTGCCACCTCGCGCGCCACCTTGTTTGCCTGCACGCGCTCCACCTCGCCGAACGTCCAGCGCAGCCAGTCAAACTCACGCATGCCCAGACTGGAAAAGATGCAACCATCCGCGCTTGCATGGGTTCCTCGCCGCAGCCGCAATACGCCTGGCTTGCCAATTGCCCCGCTTACAACCTGTTCACGCGCCTGCGCGTACTCCGGCGAAAAACGCAAAGAGTCCGTCAAGTACATCACGCAGCCATTTTGCTCGCACAAGTCTGCTGCCGCCACAAGCTGCTGATCGGACATCCCGGCGTGCTCGTCCAGGAGTATGTTTACGCCTGACCGAGCGGCATGCGTGACCCATGTTCCTTCCACTGTTCCGGCAAATTCCACAAGCTCCACTTCTTCCTCCGCCAATAAACAACGCAGCTCCTGCAAGCTTTGCGCATGGCCAGCCACCTCTACTCCGTGAATTTGCGACCAGCTTGCCTGCCGCTCTTTCGCAGAGTCATCGGCACCGGCCACTGCTACCTTCATCATGACGCCAGACCTCCTTTTCCCCTGATCCGCTAAAGCGAAAATTGGAACACATCCTGCAACAAAATGGCGGCTGCCCCTACGACCTCGACATCCTCTCCAAGCGAATTTGGCCGGATTTCCAACTCTTCTGTCAATATGCCGTGGGCGTACTCGCACACGTATTCGCGCACCTTTTCGATCAACAGCCCGTTTTCAAAAGCGATCTCGCCGCCCAAAATGATGACCTCCGGGTTGAACAAATGAATCAGGTTCACCATGCCAGCAGCCAAATAAGATGCCGTTTCCTCCAGGATGCTGACAGCGAGCGCGTCTTTTTCAGCCAATGCCTGCCGGAACATTTTCGCGTTGATTTCGTTGAGGTCATCGTGGGCCAGCGCCATGATGCTGCTCGCTTTCCCTTTGGCGAGAGCGGAAAGCAGCTTCGAGTAGATCGCGGGCCAGCTGACGTAATTTTCCAGGCAGCCGATGTTGCCGCAATCGCAGCGCATGCCTGCCCGATCAATCGTCGTATGCCCAAACTCTCCGGCGCCGCCTTTATAGCCGCGATAAATCGCTCCGTCCATCAACAAGCTCGCGCCCAGCCCGTCGCCAATCGTCACGTACAGCATGTTTTGATAGTGCCGGAAATGTCCGAGAGTCTTTTCCGCGAGCAAATAAGCATTCGTATCATTGTCCACCCACGTGTCTACGCCGAACCGCTGCTCAACCATTTCCTTCACAGGAGCGTCCCGCAATCGCAGCTTTGGATTGTAGCGAATCACACCCTTTGCCGAGTCCACAATTCCTTGCGTCACAATCGAGATGCCCATGCAGTTGTCCAGGCTGCCTGCCCGGGACAAAAACCGCTCTATGACGTCCATTAAAAATGCCAGCACGCTGTCGCCTTGATTCAGCTTGATCGGATAAGCTTCCTTTTTCCTGATCCGCGCCTCCAAATTCATCTGGGCAATCGTCAGCTTGGAGCCGGAAATCGAGATTCCGATCAAAAAGCGGCTGTCCGGCGAAAACTGAACCAAAATCGGCTTTCTTCCCCCGTTCGATTCACCGACTCCAACCTCGCTCACCAAAGCGTCGCGGATCAGCTCGCTGACAGCCGAAGTGACCGTTGTCGGGCTTAGCTTGTTCCGCTTCGCGATTTCACTTCGGGAAATGGGGCCGTATTGACGGATGGTGTCCAAAATAATCGATCGATTCAACTCCTGGATCAGCTTCAAGTCGCCCGTCCTTCGCTTGACTCCATCCCTTTTATTCATCGCTATCTCCCCTGCCGCGCATGCCGCTCACAGATGGCACGCGACCAGATGATCGTCTTCGGCCGCCTTTCGCAAATCTGGCGGAGTTGTCCGGCAAATCTCCATCGCGTATGGACAGCGCGTATGAAACAGACAGCCGGACGGCGGATTGACCGGGCTTGGCACATCCCCTTGCAAAATGATGCGCTCCCGCTTGGCACGCGGATCGGGGATCGGCACGGAAGACAGCAACGCTTTCGTGTACGGGTGCTGCGGGTTGGCAAAAAGCGTTTCTTTGGGCGCGGACTCCACGAGGCTGCCCAAATACATCACGCCGATTTTGTCGCTAATATGCTCCACGACACTCAGGTCGTGCGAAATGAACAAATACGTCAGTTGGAACTCTTCCTGCAAGTCTTTCAGCAGATTGAGGATTTGCGACTGAATGGACACATCCAGCGCAGATACAGGCTCATCCGCCACGATCAGCTTCGGTTTCAGGATGAGGGCGCGGGCAATCCCGATGCGCTGGCGCTGCCCCCCGCTGAACTCATGGGCGAACTTTTCCGCGTGGTAGCTGTTCAAACCGACGACTTCCAGCATCTCGGCGACAGTCCGCTCCCGTTCCTTGACAGACAGCTTCGAATGAATGATCAGCGGCTCCGCCACGACATCGCGGATTTTCATCCGTGGGTTCAGTGACGCGTACGGGTCTTGAAACACCATTTGCACTTGCTTGCGCACCTCGCGCAGCTTCGTCTCGTTCATTTGCGAAATCTCTTCGCCGTTGATCCAGATTTTGCCCTCATCCGGGGTCAACAGCCGCGTAACCAGCCGCCCTGTCGTCGACTTGCCGCAGCCGCTTTCGCCGACGAGACTGAACGTCTCGCCCTCCTTGATTTCAAAAGAAACGCGGTTGACCGCCTTCACGCTTTTCTTGCTGGAGAACAGGCCGCTGTCAATCGGAAACGTCTTTTTGATCCCGTCTACCACAACCAGTGGCTTACGCATTCGCCCCCCTCCCTTCCTCGTCGTAGAGCCAGCAGCGGCAAAAGCGGTTCTCGCCCACGCCGGCAATCGCAGGCTCCTGCTCCCAGCAGATCGACATGGCCTCCTTGCAGCGCGGAGCAAATTTGCAGCCTTTGGGCATGTTGTTCGGCGTCGGTACATTGCCTGGAACAGAATCAAGCCTGTCGCGCTTTTGTCCGATTTTCGGCACAGAGCCAATCAACCCTTTTGTGTATGGATGCTTTGGCTCGTCAAACAGGTCGTAAACGGACGCTTCCTCCACCACCCGCCCGGCGTACATGACGACGACGCGATTGCACATCTCCGCCACCACGCCCAGATCGTGCGTAATCAACAGCATCGACATATGCTCATCGGCCTGGAGCTGCTTCATGACGTCCAAAATTTGCGCCTGGATCGTCACGTCGAGCGCCGTCGTCGGCTCGTCGGCAATCAGCAGGTTGGGACGGCAGGACATCGCCATCGCGATCATGATGCGCTGCCGCATCCCCCCTGACAACTGGTGCGGATACTCTGCCAAAATTTCTTTGGGGCGGGGAATCCCTACTTTGGTCAGCATGCTGACTGCGTGCTCCCGCGCCAGCTTATCCGAATAGCCGAGGTGCAGCCGGATCGCTTCTGCCAGCTGCTCGCCGATTTTCATCACCGGATTGAGCGAAGTCATCGGCTCCTGAAAAATCATCGAGATTTCTTTTCCGCGAATTTGCCGCATGTCGTTCTCTGACATGGACAACAGGTTGGTGCCGTTATAAACAATCTCGCCTTGGGTGATTTCGCCCGTCGTATCCTTGAACAAACGCATGATCGAAAGCGAAGTCACGCTTTTGCCGCAGCCCGATTCTCCGACCAGACCGAGCACTTCGCCCTTTTTTATATGAAAGCTGACGTTGTCGAGTACGACCGTCTTGCGGTCATCCCTCGTGAACTGTGTTTGCAGATGCTTAACCTCGATGATGTTTTCACTCATCTGCCCCAACTCCCTCGTTTAGTTCTTCGTTTTCGGGTCCAGAATGTCACGCAGGCCATCCCCTACCAGGTTGAACGCCAGCACAGACAGGAAAATCGCCAGACCGGGAATCATCACCACGTGGGGAGAAGTCGCGAGGTAATCGCGGCCCATGCTGAGCATCGCTCCCCAGTCGGGACTTTCCGGCTTTGCGCCCAGACCGAGAAAACTGAGACTGGAAGCTGCCAGGATAGACGTGCCGATCCTGAGCGAAAAGAAGACGATCATGCTGGATACCGTCTCCGGAAAAATGTGGCGAAAAATGATCCGGCTGCTTTTGGCCCCCATGGAGCGCGCCGCTTCCACAAAGACGGCTTCTTTGGCTGCCAGCGTATTGCCGCGAATCAGCCGGGCAAAAGACGGTATGCTGAACACAGCCACGGCCACCACGACGTTTGTCAAACCGGGGCCGAGAATCGCGACGATGGCAATAGCCAGGAGCAAGTCAGGAAAAGCGAACATGACATCGCTGCCGCGCATGATCAGCCGATCGATCCAGCCGCCGTAGTAGCCGCTGCACAAGCCCAAAATCGTCCCGATGACAGCCCCGACAAAAACAGAGGTAAAGCTGACGCCGAGCGAAAGGCCCGCCCCGACAATAATCCGGCTCAAAATATCGCGCCCGTACTCATCCGTTCCCGCCCAGTGCGCCAGGGAAGGCGTCTGGAGCGTTGCATCGTAGTTTGGCTCGTACGGATCGTAAGGAGCGATCACTGGTCCGAAAATCGCGACCAGCACTAAAAACAGGATAAAAAATCCGGCCCAGAACGCCGTCTTTTGCTTTTTCCACTTTTTCCAAAACTCGCGCGCCCTGGAGCTTTGCTTGTCCAGCGTGACAACAGTCGCCTGGCCGACTTCATTTACTACCTCCATTTCCTTCGCTCCCTTCGCTTAGCTTTCATAACGGATTTTCGGATTGAGCGCCTTGTACAGGATGTCTACCAGCAAGTTCACGAGGATAAACTCCAGCGAAAACAGCAAGATGACAGCCTGCACGACCGGATAGTCGCGAAAAGCGATGGAATCGACCAGTAGCCGCCCCATGCCCGGAATGCTGAACACCGTCTCGACCACGACCGAACCGCCCAACAAAAATCCGAATTGCAAGCCAGCAATCGTCACGACGGGAATCATCGAGTTTTTCAGCGCATGCTTGCGAACGACGACCGACTCCTTCAAGCCTTTCGCCCGACCTGTACGGATAAAATCTTCTTTCAATGTTTCAAGGAGAGACGAGCGGGTAAACCGGGCCAGCATCGACATGATTCCCGCCCCCAGCGTCAGCGAAGGGAGAACGTAGCTTTTCCAGCCATCCACTCCCCCGGTCGGAAACCAGCCGAGCGTGACGGAAAAAATTTGTATGAGAATGAGCCCCAGCCAGAAGCCGGGCAAGGAAATGCCGGAAATCGCGGTCAGCATTCCGACGTAGTCCGGCCATTTGTTGCGAAAGACTGCGGAGACGGTTCCGATGAGCAGCCCCAGAACGAGCGCCCAGCCCAGGCTCATAAATGTCAAATTCATCGTGATGGAAAAACGGTTGGCGAACATGTCGCTGATCGGCAGACCTGTTTTCAAGGAATGGCCCAGGTTGCCCGTGAGCAAGTTCTGCATATAGGTGGCGTACTGGGAAAGGAGCGGCTTGTCCAGCCCAAGCTCCTGACGGACGCGGGTGATCTCTTCCAGCGTAGCGTCTTTTCCAGCCGCCAGACGCACAGGGTCGCCCGGCACGAGATGGATGAAGAAGAAAATCAAGAGAGACACGACGAAAATGATCGGGATGATCTCCATGAGCCTTTTTACGATGTAACGGAACATTGAGCGGTTCCTCCTAATGGATGGGAAAGCCACGCGGCATGCAGCGTCATGGCATTCCTTCTCCCCAAGACTTTTCTTGCAACCAGGACGTAATAGGAAAGCAGCGTTGGGCTGTGAGCAGCGACCCAACGCTGCCAGAAAAACCTTATTGGAATGCCGCTTCCCTCACATAGATGCCGCCGCTTGGCGTGATGTAGACGCCGTTTACGTTGGCGCGTTTGCCGTACAAAATCTCGTCGACAGCCAGGAAGATCCATGGCGCATCTTTGAATACATTTTCCTGAACGGCTCCGTACAGCTCTTTTTGCTTGTTCTGGTCAGACGATTGGGTCGCTTCCTTGATGCTCTTGTCTACGATGTCACTCTTGTAAAAAGCGGTGTTCGCTCCTGCTGGCGGGAAGTTTTCGCTGCTGAACAGAGAGCGCATCGCGTTGTCCGGATCAGCGGAAGACCAGCTTACGTACCACATGTTCATCTTCGCTTCTTCCGGAGACTTGATGCCGTAGATTTCATCCGAGAGCGTCGCTTCCTCCATCGACTTCACCTCGACGGTTACGCCGATTTTTTGCAGCTGTTGCTGAATGAATTGCATGCCTTTCATCGTATCGGAGTTCGTGTTGCCCCAGATTTCCGTGGTGAAGCCATTTTCGTAGCCTGCTTCCTTGAGCAGTTGCTTCGCCTTTTCGATGTTGTACTCATAAACATTCTGCTTGGCGTAATGTGCAATCGTCGGCGACATGATCGATTCGAGCTGCGTGCCATACCCGGCTTTGACGACTTTGATGAACGCGTCCTTGTCGACGGCGTAGTTGATGGCTTGACGTACACGCAAATCATCGAACGGCTTTTTCAGCATGTTGATCGAAACGTAACGGGTGATCGTGGAAGGCGTGCGCTCTACCTTGACGCCCTCTGCTCCGCCCAGCGTCTCCGCTTGCTGTTCAGGCAACGGATAGATGACGTCTGCTTCGCCCGTTTTCAGCATCGCTACGCGCGAGCCGTTTTCCGGTACGGGCTTGTAGACGATTTTTCCTACTTTGGCTGCACCTTTGTTCCAGTGATCCTGGTTCAGTTCGACGGTCAGATGGTCGCCCTGCACCCATTCCACAAATTTGTAAGGGCCGGTCCCGACCGGATTTTTGGAAATTTCCTTGCCGTACTTCTCCAACGCTGCCGGGCTGATGATCCCTGTCGTGAACTTGTTGATCATCGCGGAAAATGGCTGGTTCAGCGTCACTTTTACCGTGTAGTCGTCCACCACTTCTGTGCTCTTGATGTATTTGTAGTTGCGGTAAGCCCGCAGGTTGTTGTCTTGGTTGCTCATGCGGTCAAAGTTGATTTTGACAGCTTGCGCATTGAACGGCGTCCCGTCATGGAACTTGACGTTTTGACGAAGCTTGAACGTATACTCGGTGGAATCTTCGTTCACCGAATATTCAGTCGACAAACCCGGTATAAGCTTCAAGTCTTTGTCGTAAATCAGGAGTCCTTCAAACATGGCCGACTGCACACCGCTGGACAAGGCGTCTCCGGTGTTTTGCGGGTCCATCGTGATGAAGTTTTCGTTTACGGCGATCACCATCTGATCTTTCTGCGGTGCTCCCGTACTCGCCCCTGAGTCGGGCGACGATGCTGCCGGAGTCCCTCCCCCTCCTGAACTGGAACATCCAAAAAGTAATGCCACTGAAAAAAGTAAGACAGATGCTGCTCGCAAATACGCTGCTTTTTTCATTTCCCTTTTCCCCCTTACAAGGTTCTCCTTATGGTAGCAATCTGGATGTCCGTCATTGGGTACAGCATGGATGCGGTTTCACGATTTACGGCGTGAAAACGACTTCGCGGCCGGTCTGTGCCGACTCGTAAATGCCGCAGAGAATTTTCATCATCTCTACGCCGTGCGCAACTGGGCTGAGCGTCTCTTTTTCGCCCAAAATGTATGCGATAAAATGATCGATTTCATTTTGAAAGCCTTGCTTGAAGTCAAAAGACAGCTTATCCATTTGCGGAGTGACATTGAGGATGGTGTTGTGTTTTTCCGCAATGATGGACAGCTCCGGCTCTACCTCTGCTCCGCCCTTGTCGCCGTACAGCTTGACGGACAGCTCTTCTTTTTTGGCGTGCAGCGTGTAGCTCACATCGACGAACAGGGACGCGCCGTTTTCAAAGCGGATCAAGGCGTTCGCCATGTCTTCCACCGTGTTTTTGCCGGGATCGTAGTCGGCCGCCTTGTAAAAAGACAAATGCTTGACGTTGGCCCGGTTGCCGAGCTTGTTGTATGTATTGCCGCTCACCGTCGCAACTTTTGGACAGCCCATCATGTACCAGCACAGATCAATTACGTGGACACCGAGGTCAATCAGCGGCCCGCCGCCCGATCTTTCCTTGTCCGCGAACCAGCCGCCGGGATTGCCCAATCGGCGAAGGCAAGACGCTTTGGCGTAATAAATCTCGCCCAAATCTCCTGCATCGATGAACTGTTTGAGCAGTTGAGCGTTCGTATCGTATCTTCTGACGAAGCCCACCTGGAGCAGCTTGCCGCTTCGTTTGACCGCTTCTTCAATTCGCAAAGCAGATTCAACCGAGATGCTGAGCGGCTTTTCCAGCAGTACGTGCTTGCCAGCGTCCAGCGCAGAGATGGCGAGGTCTGCGTGTGTGTTGTTCCAGGTGCAGATGCTTACTGCGTCGATTTGCGGATCGGCGAGCGCTGCCTCGATGTTGCTGTAGTAAGTCGCTGCCTGGTACTTTTCCGCTTTTTCCTTGGCGCGCGCTTCGTTGAAGTCGACAACCGCGTGAAGCTGCACGCGTTCATTTTGCTGATACGATTGCAAATGCATGTCCGAAATGGAGCCTGCCCCGATCACCGCAACCTTTACTTTTTCCATGCGGATGTATGCCTCCTTGCGTTAGCAAATTGCTAATTTATTTTTTCAGTGGAGTTATTAATTGAATGATACGAAATAATCTTAATTTTGGCAATACATATTCTGCTAGTAAGCAGGAAGTTTTCCCTCGGACTGCTTCGCTGCAAACAACAGACCTGCTGCCCCGATTGCTCCAGCCTGAATCCCGACTTGCTGCCGCTCGATTCGCACCTGCCGCGCCATGGACTGGATGCCCCGCTCCCTGACGCTGCGCTTGACCTCCCGGAGCAAAATATCCGAAGCGTTCATCACGCCGCCGCCAAAAACAACCACTTCCGGATTGAACAAATGAATCAGGCTGGTCGTGCCGATCCCCAGACAATACCCGGCACGCTCGATAATCTCCACGCTGTAGCGATCTCCCGCCAGCGCCGCTTCCCCGATTTCTTTTGCCGTCGGAAAAGCGCCCGCCGCAAGCGAACCACCTGTCCACTCGCGCTGCTCCTGCTCCAGCTGGTGTTTGACCAGATGTTCGAGCGCCGTACCGGAGGCATACAGTTCGAGACAGCCCCGATTGCCGCAGCTGCACAACGGACCGTTCCAATCGATCGAGATGTGTCCGAACTCCCCGGCGCTGCCGTCTTTCCCCTGCACCAGTTGGCCGTCACTGATGATTCCTGCACCAACGCCTGTGCTGACTGTGACGTAAATCATGTTTTGCGCGCCCCGGCCCGCTCCCCACATCCACTCCGCTACTGCCGCGGCGTTGGCGTCATTGATGAGCTGCGCCGGAAGAGCGAATTTGTCTTCGATCAGCTTGCCGATCGGAACGTGCTCCCAACCGAGATTGCCGGCGAAAATGACCTCCGCAGCCTTGCTGTCGATGACTCCCGCGGAAGCTACGCCGACTCCGCGCACCTTTTGCCTCTCGACATTCGCTGTTCCAAGCACGCCGTCGATCGCCGCCAACACTCTGTCGATCACGGCCCGCTCGCCGTCTTGCGAGGAAGTGGGCAGCACTGTGCTGTTGATCATTTGCCCGCTCTCGTGCACCAAGCCCGCCAATATTTTCGTCCCGCCCAAATCAAGCCCAACCGCATACTCGTCCTGTTCCACGCGAGTCCACTCCTTTTTGTTGCTGCGTCTGTTGCAAGATGATTGCTGGCACTTTATTATTTTCTCCATTGGCTTTATAAAGTTACTCACCTCTAGTTGTATCACAAGCGAAAAAGAAAATAAAGGATTCGCACTTTTTAAAATATTTTTTGTGCGCAAAAAAACCCTTCCTGCCAGACCGCAGAAAGGGCTTCCTTCGTTGCTGTTTACTTGAACCAGCCTTTTTCCTTGAAGTGCATGATCGCTTCAATCCGGTTGCTCACGCCGAGCTTGTCGAGAATCACGGAAATGTAGTTGCGCACCGTTCCCGTCGTAATGAACAGCTGGCTGGCGATTTCCTTCGTGTTTTTGCCGTCCGCAATCAGCAAAAGCACTTCCTTTTCCCGCTCTGTCAGCGGGTTTTCCTGCCCATACGCTTCATCGACCAATTCCGGGGCATAAATTCGTCTGCCCGCCATGACGCTGCGGATCGAGCTTGCCAGCTCTTCGCTGGGGCTGTCCTTGAGCAAATAGCCGTTCGCTCCGGCCTTCAAGGCACGCTCGAAGTATCCCGGACGGGCAAAGGTCGTCAAAATCATCACTTTGCAGCCGCTGCCCTTCAGCTCCTCAGCAGCGTCCAAACCGCTTTTCACAGGCATTTCGATATCCATGATGCAAATATCCGGCTTATGCAGGTGGACGAGCTTGACGGCATCCTCACCGTTGCTCGCCCTGCCGATGACCTGCATATCCTCTTCCAGATCGAGCAGAGAAGCCAGAGCACCAAGCAGCATGCGCTGATCCTCTGCAATGACGATGCGAATCATGCTCACGCCTCCTTTTCCGGTTGTTTGAAGCTGTTGGGCACCCGCAGTACGACTTGTGTCCCGGCCTCCGATGATAAAATGTCCATGCTGCCGTTCACAAATTCCAGCCGCTCACGCATCCCGCGCAGTCCGTTTCCGCGGCAAGCCGCTTGCTCCACCATCCCGCTGCCGTTGTCCGCCACACGCACAATCAGATCCGTACGAGACGGCTCGATGGTGATGGAACACCGGCTGGCGTTGCTGTGCTTGATAACATTTGTCACAGCTTCCTTCAAACACATGCTGAGCACCGTTTCCGTCATCAAGGACGTATTGTTCAAATCCGGGTCGCCTTCCAGCGCAAACTCGATTTCAGCCGCCTTGAGAATTTGCCTGATCCGAAACATTTCCTCGGTCAGCCGCGTCCCGCGCATTTGCGTAACCATTTCCCGCACTTCTTTCAACGCAATTCGCGCCGTCTGCCTGATTTCCTCCAGCTCAGTCTGTGCCCGAGCCGGATTTTTGTAGATCAGCTTGCTGGCGAGATCGCTTTTCAGCCCGATCAAAGACAGCTTTTGTCCCAGCGTATCGTGCAAGTCGCGGGCAATCCGCTGGCGTTCCTCCAGCTTGACCAGTTCGGAAATCCGCTTGTTGGCGTGATTCAGCTCGCCTTGCAGCTTCTCCCGCTTGTTCCAGTTGTACGTGGTCACTGGCAGCAAAATGACAGCGATCAGGCTGACGAGCACAAACGGAAGCTGGTTGAAAAGCTGCGCATTTTTCGAAAGGAAGCCCATGTTGATCGTCGCAAAGGTGCTGATCAGATGGATCGTATACAGCGTGATGAACCCGATCTTGTTCTGGATGTTCCCGATGAAAAAGGCCAGGAACAGCGCGAAGTAGACGTAGCCGAACATGACGGTCATCGCGATCGAGATCACGATCTGCAAACTGGTCCAAAAGTAGATCAGCCACCCTTTGGAGAGAAACGACAGGACGTAGCAGACGAAAAACAAAAGAATCATCACGATTCCGCTTGCGACCTCGTACGTAGACGACGAGCGGAAAATGAAGTAAAACGGCAGGATGTAGAAGACAACCCACACATAAGGGCTAAGGCCCGTGTTTTTTTGCAGAATGTGATACCACTTTTGCATGTATGCCCACCTTTTTCTTCGCCACTACTTATCAGTGTATCGGAATGAAGGAGTTTCGGGCAGGCTTATTTTCCTTCCAGACTCGTTTTTTGGCTGTGCAACGCGTCCATAATCGCCCCGGTCGAAGCTTGAATCTGCTTGATTTCCTTGAAGCTCACAAACTGCTTTCTCTCTTCGTCCCACAGGCGGAAGCTCAACGATTTCAGGCTGGAAGACAATGTAATCGTCGTCGCCATTTGCAGCGGCGGCGTCCCGTTATGTGCCTTTTCCAAATTGTAGTTTGGCACCTTTGGACTCAAGTGATGCACATGGTGAAAGCCGATGTTCCCCGTGATCCACTGCAAGACGCGCGGCAGTTTGTAGTACGAGCTGCCTTCCACAGCAGCTTTGACGTAGCTCCACTCTTCTTCGTTTTCAAAATACGAATCCTCGAACTGGTGCTGCACATAGAACAGCCAGATTCCGAGCAACCCCGAGATAAAAAAGACAGGAACCTGTATGAGCAAAAACGCTTGCCAACCGATCGCCCAAGCGAGAAGCGCATACAAGCCGACCAAGAGCACGTTGGTCAAGTACGTGTTCAGCCGCTCTTTGCGGCGTGCCCCTTTGCGATTGAAGCGATATTGCAGCGCGAAGACAAAGAACGGGCCGATCCCGAACATGACGAGCGGATTGCGGTAGATGCGGTAAGCGATTTTGCGCCAGAGCGGAGCCGCGAGGTATTCGTCCACGGTCAAAATCCAGATGTCGCCGACACCGCGCTTGTCGAGGTTGCTGCTCGTGGCGTGGTGAATCGAATGGCTTTGCTTCCACTGTTCGTACGGCACGCAAGTAATCACGCCCGTAATCGTGCCGAGAATGTCATTGGCCCGCCGGCTTTTGAAAAAAGACTGATGGCAGCAATCGTGAAAAATGATGAAGGTGCGAATGACAAAACCTGCTGTGATGATGACCAGCGGCAACGTCAGCCAGTACGAGACGGACAGGCTGAGATAGGCACCGTACCAAAGAAAAAGCAAGGGAACAATCGTGTTGATCATTTGGCGAATACTCGATTTCGTATCCGTTTTTTCAAAGGGAGCCACATTCTTTTTCAACTGGGCGATGTTCGATTGATGCATCAATTGGTTCCTCCTCGATATGAAGCGCGTATGACTGGATGACCAGACGCAATTTTCTATCTTTATTGTAGAAAATGCGCTCGGTTCGCTGTAGTCATAAACGTCAAGTCGAGGGTATGACAAATGTCATGGTTGAACAAATCAACTGGAAATTTCAGGATATGTGAACACTCACGAAAAATACTCCAACAAGTAAACCGTCTGCTCTTCCGGCTTGAGCAAAGCAAACACCGTTCCGCCGCCGATGACCGACATGAAGCGGAAGCGCTCTGTCGCGCCGCATACCATGCTCTCCTCGATCCCGTAATCGTGGGTGACATTCCACTGCAAGTTCATGAAAAACTCTCCGCTCATCTCCCGGGCTGTCTCCTGATCGATCAGGACGTCGGAATCGTCGTGCCCCCAGTCCTCCGTCAGCTCCGTGATGTGCCGAAACTCGCCAGTCAGCTCGTAATGGTACTTCGTAAACTCATAGCTGTAGAAGCCTTCGACATAATAGTCCACGTCAAAATCAGCCAGCTCGGCCAGCCCGTCCATGATTCGTTCCTTATACGCCTTGAGCGTTACTTTATCCTTCAAATATTCCTGCTTGTTTTGGGCAAAATCAGCCTGCAAATAGGCGTGGACTTCCTCCACATTTCCTCCGCCGAAGACGTCCAGGTTGCCGAGAAATTCGTACTTGCCCGCCACGTAACGGAAGCCGAAAAAGTTGTTCTCGGCGTGTTTGTACTCTTTCTCGCAGTAAAGGCCATCTGTGCCGAGCAGATGAAGCTGGTAGACACTTCCCTCGTGCAGATGAGAAAACGTGAGCAACGGCCGGAAATAGCAAGCGAGCCGCTCATCCACAAAAACCTCGCTCGCTTTCGGATACATGATCACTTTTTGTTCCTGCTGATTTTTCTCCATGTTTCTCTCCTCCACTTCTCTCTTTGGCAATTTTTGTCTCTATCTACATCCACGTACCGAAAAGGTCTTGTACTGCCTGCCTGGAATAGCCATCCTCGCCCCGCCAGTTGACTATCGCGAAAAAGTCGTTTTTTCCGCCGCGGCCCGGCCTGTCTTTGGTCGTCGCCAAAATGCCTGCCGACGCGAGAATTTCCATGAATGCGTCCCGCTCATTTTTGCTGGACGGAAAAAGCCCGGCAAGCCGCTTCTCCAGTTGACGTGCAGCATCTGTAGGCTCGCAGCTTTCAATCGCGGCAAGCACCTGGCGCCAGATCGCCACGTCTGCCACTGTGACTTCCAGCTCCAACTCCGGCTCCTTGCTCATGAGCTGCAAATCTTGCAACACATACGGAAGGTAATTCAAACGAACGCCGCCCCACTTGTGTCTTTCAAAATTCAGCACGTTCATATCTTCGTCCGTGTACGATTCCAGACCTGCGATATGATAGCTGTCGCATACATAGCAATCTCCGTACATGGCGTAGGCAACCCCGTTTGCTGGAGCGGTGTAGCGGCCTGCATTGCTTTCAAACGAATGCTGCACAAACTGACGGGTCAATACCCAGCTTGCGAGTGCGCTGCGCAAGTGAATTTTTCGGGTGGACAAGCTGTGCAAAAAGGCTTTCGCCACCTTCTCCTTCGTCACTTGTTCGTGCAATCCCACGATTTGCCGCACCGCCTCATCGTGGTGAATCGTGAGCGGATCGAACATCATCCCTTTGCTTTTTGCATAAACAAAATCTTCCCCCTCGTATACATAAGGACGGTCTTTCCAGCCTTGGCTGCTCCAGAATGTCTTCAGCAAAATTTGCTTCGCTTTTTTATCCATAGAAGGTTTCCTCCGATTTCTTTTTCCCTTCCATATTTTAGCGCATAATTTGTTCCTGACTATCAGACTATAAGCCTCATTTTCCAAAATTTATCGTCTGGAACTGCCATCCCCAAATAACAACAAGACCCCATCCAGCTGACGGATGAGGTCTTGTGTTTTTGTTTTGGCTTTAAGCCGCTATTATTTTACGTCGAGGCGCTTCATGATGTCGTCGAGCAACAAGTTCGCTGCTTTGACGCCGCCTGCTGTGTTCCAGATCGTTTCGCTTACTTGGAATACTTGATTGTTTTTCGCCACGTTCAACGATTTGAATACCGGGCTGTCCATCCATTTTTTCGACATTTCGGTGATCGCTGTGTCGCCTTTCGCTTCCGATACCCAGTAGAACAGGACATCCCCGTCCATTACAGACATGCCTTCTTCGGAAACAAATTCCGCGAAGTTGTCTACATTTTGCGAGTCTGGACGCGCTACACCCAACTGGTCGAGCAAAACGCCGCTGAACGTATCTTTTTGATAAATTTGCACGCCTTTTTTCGAGTATTTCACTACAGATACTTTCGTTCCGATCTTGGAACCGAGCTTCTCTTTCGCAGCTGCTACGCGATCGTCGAACTCTTTGAGCACTTTCTCGCCTTCTGCTTGCTTGTTCAACGCTTCTGCGTACAGCTTGAAGTTGGTTTTCCATCTGCCGGACAGCTCTTCGGAGAACACGGTTGGCGCAATTTTGGACAGTTGATCGTACACTTTCTCGTGACGAACTTTGTTACCGATGATCAGATCAGGGTTCAGTCCGACGATGGCTTCGAGGTTCGGTTCATTTTCAAAGCCCAAAGCCTCTACTCCTGCCATCTCATCCTTGATGTGATCGTACCAAGGCTCGCCATCCCACGATTGCACAGCAGCAACTGGTTTCACTCCCAGTGCCAGCAAAGCTTCTGTACCTTCGTTGGTCAGGATGACAACGCGTTGCGGTGTCCCTTTGATTTTGGTAGTACCCATGGCGTGCTTGACTTCGCGCTCAGCGTTGGCATCTGCTGCCGGAGCGGTTTGAGCTGGCGCTGTGCTTGTTTCTGTCGCCGCCGCTGGCTGGGTTTGCGTTTGTTGCGCCTGGTTGGCTCCGCCTCCGCAACCTGCCAGAACAACCAACATGCAAAACGCGAACAAGCTGGTCATAATATGGCGCATGGAACGTGCGCTAGTCTGTCTTTTCATAACGAGATATGCCCCCACTTCTATCGTTCACTTGATTGATAACAATTATCAATTGATAGTATATAGAGACTGCTCGCGCTTTTCCATGCACGCCATTGTCCGTTTTATATGGACGGGATTGCCTTCAAAAAATACGACATGCAATTGTGGATCATGTACTCCCTGCCGAGCGGTCCCCACGGGTCCCAATCTCTTGTTTCCGGATAGTAGACCTGTTTCTCGCGCACGGCGCGCAAGCTTCTCCACAACGGATTGTGCCAGAGACGCTCCACGTGTTCTTTTTCGCTCCAGAACAGGATGATTCTCTCCGGGTCCAGCTCAAGCAGCGTCAGCAGGGCATCGGGTTTGTACGAAGCGTGCGTCACGCGAGGATCGGGCTGGAAGCCGAGCTTGTAGTAAAACAGGTCAGTCAACGCATGGCCTTCCGTTCCGTACAGCCGCACCTCGTCTTCCAGCACTCTCACGATCGTCCAATGACCTTTTCGCGTAACCGGGAGCAGCGCGTCTTTTGCCTGTTTTTCCACTTTGTCTACATGGTGGATCACCCGTTCGGCCTGGCTCTCCTTGTTGAAGACGGTCGCAAGCTGAAGCTGGTACTCGTACCATTTCAAATAGCCGTTGAAAATGACTGCCTCGCCCAGCTTCGACCACTGCCGCTGCTCCTTCTCCGCGCCCGTGTCAATCTGCACGATCACATCCGGCGACAAGGACAAAATATCTTGCGGCGTAATGTTCTGCTCGGCATTGAGCGCCTTCGTGCCGCGCAGACGCTGCTGCAAATAAATCGGGAATCCGGTTCTCGTCGAAAAATAATTTGGAAAAGAAGGAGCCGCAATCGGCTGGATGCCAATCGCCAGAAAATGATCCTGCAAAAACAGCTTGCTCGCCACAGCGACTCGCTGTCCTGCCTGCTTCATGTAGATTTGCGGCGACAAGCCTTCGCGCTTTTTGAACAGGCGGCTGAAATACAGCTCATCCGAGAAGCCGACGCTGCGCGCTACATCTTTGACCCGATTGGCGGAGGAAGATTCGCAGAGCATCGCTTTCGCCTCGTCCATTCTCAGCTGCGTCAAATACTCTCCCGGCGTCATTCCCACCGCCCGCTTGAACGCGCGGCAGTACGAGCTTGGCGTAAGACCAGCCAGCTTTGGCAAAGCGCCAAGATCCAGTGCTTCGCGAAAATGCTTTTTCATATAGTCAATCGTCGCGGCAACAGAGGTGTCGCCTCCCTGCTGGCGAGCTTTTTGCTCCTCGCAGGCGGTTGCAAGCAAATCGCAGAACAGCGCCTGCGCACGCAAATACGAGACGCAATCTTCTTCCGCTTCCTGTCCCAGCCGGAACAGCTCCTCCAGCTTCGCCGCGAACGACACCGCCGAAGAGACAGGGAATACTTCCGCTCCTGTCCACTGTTTGGCTGGATGCGGCTCTGTGTGCAGCGCCACTTCCTCATCCCTGCCAGTGCTCGTGGCAGCTCCCAGCGCTCCCGTCCGTGCGTACTGCAATCGGTATATGTGAACCGGCCCCGCGTGGAAAACCAGCTCGTCTACGTGCATCGCAGGAGTCAGCATGATGAGCTTGCCTGCTTCCAGCACATGCTTTTTCGCGTTGACGGTAATTTCCCCGCTTCCCTCCGCCACGTAGCACAGGACGTAATCACTCACTCGCAGCTGCTCCAGACGAAACCCTTTTTTCAACCGATGCTTGCGAAAAGCTGTCCATACATATGCATGACAATTCCGGCCATTCCTCATCAGACTCACATCCCTGCTTTCGTCTCAACATCGATCCTATACAAGAAAAAAGTAGACAAGCATGATTGAAAATCTTTTGCCTGTACTACTTTTTCCCGTTGGAGCATGTTGGGTTTCTATTAGCGTATCTTTGCTGCACGAAACATCAAGATGAACAAATACGGCGCTCCCAATAGCGCAACGACGATGCCGGAAGGGATGTCTTTGGGGATCATCACGACTCTCCCCAACAGATCAGATGCAGCCAGCAATACCGCACCCAATAATGCGGAAACGACGACGGCTTTGCGATGGTGGGCACCAACCAAAAGCCGCGCCGCATGAGGGGCGAGCAGGCCGATAAAGCCGACGGCCCCCACGCTGGCGACTGCCGCAGAAGCGAGCAATACCGCAATCGTTGCTACGGCCAGCCTCGTCTGGCGCACTTTCAGCCCCAAGCCGACTGAACTCTCGTCGTTAAAAGCGAGCAAATCGACACGTCGTCCCAGCCACCACGCGAGCGGCGTCAGGATGACGATTGCGGGGAGCAGCCGACTGATTTCTGTCCAGCCGCGGCCGTATGTACTGCCTGCCATCCAGGCGAGCGCCGGAGCCGCCAAAAGCTGCGCTTTGACAATCAAAATATTAATGAAGGCCGCGCCAGCAGCGGCTACCGCGATACCTACCAATGTAAGAATAACCGGGTTTAACCCTCTGCGCCACGATACCGCGTACACAATCGCAGCGGCGGCGATCCCGCCGAGCATGGCTCCAAGCGGCATCCAGGAAGAAAACTGCGGGAACACAAGTAGCAGCAAAATCGCCCCTACGCCCGCACCGCTCGTCACCCCGACGATTTGCGGGTCTGCCAGCGGGTTGCGCACAGCGCTCTGCATGAGACTGCCGCTGATCGCCAAGGCTACGCCCGCAAGCATCGCTGTCAATAACCGCGGCATTCTCAACTCAAACAACAGCTGGCTGTACATCTCGTTGCCTTGCCCCATGAACACGGCGATAATCTCGGACCACGGCAAATACAGATTGCCGATCGCCAAACCGGACATCCAGACGATAGCAAGCAGCACACAGAGCAAAATTACAATTAGCGGATATGGAACAGAGCGCTGCCAGCCACCTACGCTCATGGATGTCTGCGCCCCGGAGCCAGTGCTACCGCTCAGCTTGCGAGATACTCGCATAGCCAGCCAAATCAGCCACGGCCCGCCAATCGCTGCCGTCACAGCGCCAGCTGGCAATTCCCCATAGGCGTTGATAAAAGTACGCGAGATCGTATCGGAAGCAACGAGAAGCGCGGCCCCCCAAATCGCGCTGATCGGCAACAGCCAAATGTGCCGTGTCAGTCCGCTAAGCCGCACCAAATGCGGAGCTACCAGACCGATAAAGCCGATCGGCCCGACCACGCTGACGCTGACACACGTAATCAAGATCGCGATGAGCATGGCAAAAAGACGCGTTTTGCCTACTTTTTGCCCAAGCGATTGAGCCGTTTCTTCGTTGAAGCTGAGGACGTCGAGTTGTCTTGCCATCAGACAGCTTAACATAATTCCAAGCATAATCAGCGGCCAGCTGAACTGTACCCCTGACCAGTCGTTTTGCTTCAAAGAGCCTGATCCCCAGATGAAGATGCCTTGTGTCGTTTCTTCATTAAATAAAATGATGGCGCTGGTCAACGATGAAAACACGAGAGTCACGATCATCCCGGATAACGCCACGCGTATCGGTGTTCCTTTTCGCCCGCCCGCCATGTAGTACACAGCGGCGGCAGCCAGTATTCCCCCTGCCATGGCAAAAGGCAACGGATACTGGTGCAAAATCGCGGGCCAGAAAACCAGTCCGCAAACGACAAACATGTAGGCACCCGCATTGACGCCCAAAGTCGTTTCCGAAGCAAGCGGGTTTCGCGTCACGGTTTGCATCATCGCTCCGGCGACCGCCAAAGCTGCGCCTGACAAAAGCCCCATCACCGTTCTGGGCAGTCGTACGCCCTGAATCATCTGATGGTCCGCAATATCCTTGGGAGCAGTGATCGCCTCAATGACGGTGCGCACCGAAATATCCGCCAAGCCTTGCGTCAGGCTGACAAACGTGAGCAGCACCAACAGAACGAGGCCGCCAAGCAGCATCCATAACGGCCTCAAGCCTCCTCTTGAAGAAGAAGGGGCTTGATGGACGCCGCTTTGGGCATAGCTTTCACGCTTGGCGAGACTCATTTCGCCAGCAAATCAGCAGCTTTTTTCGCCATGATCTGTGCGGACAACGGACCGCCGTATGGCCACATGTCTCCGCCCAATGCGTAAATGCGGTTTTCTTTTACAAATTTGAGACCGTTCCAGACCGGATTGTTTTTCAGCTGGTTCTCGATGACGTTATCATCATCTTGAATGATGTGCAGGAAGTTCGCATCCTGGAGCGCAGGCAGAGCCTCGACATCCGTCGTGGTCATTCCGTTCATTTCGAATTTCTTAGCCTTGTAAGCGTTAGTCAGACCGACGCGGTTCAAGATTTGAATCGCTGTGGAGTTGTCTGTGGACAGACGAAATTCTACGGCATTCTGGTTGCTGTAGCCCATCGCCAGTACGATTGGCGTTTTGTCCATGCCTGCTTTGACGATGCGCTCTTTTGCTTCGGCATACGTCTTGTCGAGGTCTTGCAATACTTTTTCTGCTTCGGCGTTTTTGCCCAAAATATCCGCGATTTCTTTGAAAGTGTCGATCATGCGGGTATACTGATCGCCCTGGCCTTCAGCCGGATTGGAATCAAACGCGATCGTCGGAGCGATTTTGCTCAATTCGTCGTAGTTGGCTTCCACATTTCGTTTCATCCCGATGATCAGGTCAGGCTTCGCCAGCATGATCGATTCCAGGTTTGGTGCGACGCGGCTGCCGACATCTACTACCTCTGGGGCAATTTCCACAGGGAGTTTCACCCATTTTTTCATATTCGGAATATCTGCAATCCCTACAGGTTGTACGCCGAGAGCCAGCACGTGCTCAGCGCTGCTCCATTCCAGTGCGACAACGCGTTTAGGAACACCTTTGATTGTTGTTTCTCCCATCAAGTGCTTTACCGTACGTACTTGCTCGGCAGATTTGTCTGCTTCCGGCTGCGGCGTTGCCGCGTTTGGCTGTGCCTGTCCGGAACCGGATTGCGTATTTTGGTTAGCGGCTCCTCCGTTCCCGCACGCTGCCAGCAAAAGCATAGCCGACAAAAAGACGAGCAGGATCGGCAATTTCATGAAACGCATGTAATGACTCCCCCTTTTTCTTTGCAAGCATTCTAAAGATGATTACTGGTGATGGTCATGTCTTCCACTATGCATGATAATGATTATCATTTTCCTTGTCAATATTAGAATATGCAAATAAATCAATAGCCTGAGTCATTTACTACATGAAAAAAAGACACCTGCTCAGTCAAGAGACAAATGCCCTTTTTCTTAGAATTGAAGACACTTTTTTAATGCCTGCATGAAGGTAAGTTGATCCTGATTACTTTGTAAGACCTTTTATTCTTCGACAACTTTTCTAATAAGTACCTTCCATTCGCCATTAATTTTTTTGACTTTCATGGTTTTCTTTTGCTCAACATTTTTATAGTTCATAACGAATTGAATTTCTGCTAGATCCTTATTTTTATAATTTACTTCCTTTATGTGATAGTCAATTAAGCCCCCGCTTTTTACTGAATCGATAAACTTCTCCCTGTCAGGATATTGTCCAGGATTGCTTTGATCAATTAAATCATACGCACTTTCTGCTTGTCCTGTTCGAACCATTTCCAGGTACTTATCAAGTGTTCCTTCTGCTGTAGCATGCCATCCAAAGTATTGAAAATAAATAAATGCTGCGAAAATGATTGCAACAATGAGTGTTACATATTTAAGAATTTTTTGTTTCAACACAAAAACCACCTTCCATTTTTACCCTTAAATGTGTTGTAAATAGATTGTAGCATGAGTTCATAAAATTACGATGTTTTTGATATTATGCAGTTTAGTCCTAAACTAAAAACTTTACTTTTAACATCTTTAGCTATACTTACACTTGCAACTCCTATGGCTTTAGCCAAGCCTGGGGATGTTATCAAAACACCCGAGTCAGGAAATGCTAAAGTCCATGAGTCAACGATTACCCCACTGATGGAGGAAAAACTATTATTTAGTGCTGATTTCGATGTGACCACGCACTATCAAATTAAAAAAAGTTTCAGTATTCCCACAGGTAAGTATGGACTTAAGATCGCATCTACCGCAAAAACCAGAGGTCTAGGCTCTAGCTATGACATTGTTCTTGAAGAAGAACAGGCGTGGGCAGATGGTTGGGCCGAAGTTGAAACAAATACGTTCAAATCAGGTACTTCAACTAAAACCTATTATGACGCTGGGCAAGGTCATACTTATCGATTGAGGGTTGTGGGAAATGTCTCAGGTACGTTGTTTACATACGCGTTTTAATAATCCTACCTTGTCAGGGAGAGGTAGACTATGATAAAGCGCTTCGTTAAACTTGAGACCACTAAAAAAGTCATTTAACCAAAGAAGGTACTGACACCCAAAATGAGATGGGGAGCAGTACCTTCTTTGGTGTATCACGAAAGTATCTAGGCAATAAAAGTAACGTCCATTGTTACTGTCTCCAAACAAGGAGGGAGGATTTTTCCGGATTTTACGCTTCTTTCGGCAACACAATTCCCCGGTAAAGGCGAACCGTAATCAAATAGTACAACGCGTAGATCACAACGAAGATAGATGTCGGAATCCAGATGTTTTTATACGGCTCAAGCAAAATGATCGAAAACATCTCCATCCCGATCAGCACATGCAACAAACCGATGACAGCCGGGAAGATGAACACGATGAACAGCTCTTTGTAAATGGAGCCGACGAGCATTTCCTTGCGAACGCCGATCTTCCGCAGCATGCTGTAGCGGTCTTTGTCACGAGTCGCCCCGGACAAAATCTTGAACATCAGGCAGCTTGCCATCATCGCCAAGAAGGCTACGCCGAGGAAGAAGCCCATGAACAGCGTTCCGCTTGTGAATGCATACGCTTGCTCATAGACGCTGTATTTAGTCTCAAGCGAAAATTCCTCGTCGTTGTCTGCATCCTTGTCCATATACTCAGGCTTGAGCAGTTCCTTTTGCCGGGCATCCATGGCCTTCAGTTGTTCTTTGTACTTGACAAATTCGTCCAGCTTCACCAAAACAACTTTGTGCTCGCTGCCCTTGACTTGGTTATAAATCGAAGGGTCTACAACTTGCACAGCGTGCGACCTTTCCATTTTGTAGCTGCTCATAAATTCTCGCGAGATTGCCTGGCTCCACTCTTCTGGAAGCTCTTTAGGCTGTTGCTTGTCGTCCTCATCGCGGTACATGATATATGCTTTTTCCGTCAAAGGCTGACTTGCCCGTTTCAAGCTATTTTCCGGCGAGTAGCTCTCCATCGTGTTGGCAGAAATCAGCGGAGGGTGCGCCAGCAAATCATCCTTGAGGTAATAGATGGTTTTTCCGTCTTTTTTGTAGCGGTACTCGTTTTGCTCCAGGACTTGCATGGTAGCAAGCGCCTGAAAATCTTCATGGCCCGGGTCTTGCAGTGTAACGTCGTAGCCGCGTCCGATGCTGGCAACCAGCTCTACGTTTTGCTGGAAAGCCATACCGCCCGCCATCGCTCCGACCCCGAGTGCGATCAGCATGGCGACCGTACCCAAAATTTTCGTCAAATTGTTCACGCGAAAACGCAGTTGGGCAAACGTGAAAGCATTCAGCTGACGATCGTTCAGCTTTTTGTTGTTTTTCAAAATTTGCACGAATACCGGAAGCAACGAGATGAAGACGAGATAAGTTCCAATCGTCGTCACGACCGCCCCGACAATGAAGCCTGGAGCGACATAATCTCTGAGATGCGTCAGCAAATAGTAGCCGAAAGTGACCAGCAAAATGCCGAGGATCGCAACTACAATCGTCCCGATGCCTTTTGCCTTGACCTGGTCGTTTTGCTGATCGGCGCGAATCAAGTCCAGCTCGGTCGCCCGCGCCAGCCGAATGGCGTTGATCGTCGAGGTGAGCAGAAACAGCACGAGGAAAAAGCCCCATGTCATCAGCAAAGACGGTACGTAAAATGGAAAGTACCCTTCTGTGGAAATATCGAGCAAGCTCATCAGCAATTGCCCGATTCCGCTGGACAGCGCGATGCCGACGAGGCTACCGATCAGCAGGGAGACTATGCCCATCAGCAATGTTTCCCCAAACAACATCTGGCTGATCTTGGCTTTTTTCGCCCCGAGCACCATGTACATCCCGAGTTCTTTACGCCTTAGCGCAAGCAAAAACGAGTTCGCGTAAAAGATGTAGAAGATCGTAATGAACGCCAACAGAAAGGCCCCTACATTGAAAACGATGCCGATAGAGCGGATCATCGAGTTCGCTTTCACATAATCGGAGTTCATGGCTAGCGTCTGAAACATGTAAAAAATCGAGATGGAAACGACCAGACCTACCAGGAGCACCAGGTAGTCTTTCATCATTTTCCGCATACTGGATAACGATAACTTCAACAACATGGATGTTCCCTCCTAGCGCACATCATGAGATGCACCCAGCTCGGCCAGTACATCCAAAATTTGTTTGAAAAATTGCTGACGGTCCCCTGTGCGATGAATCTCGGTGTACAAGCTGCCATCCTGGATGAAGAGGATGCGTTTGCAGTAGCTGGCACTGAAAGCATCGTGTGTGACCATCATGATCGAGACTTGGTGTTTTTCATTCAGATCGGTCATCGTCTCCAGCAGGCTTTTGGCGTTTTTGGAGTCAAGGGCACCTGTCGGCTCGTCGGCAAGCAAAATCGCAGGCTCATGCACGAGCGCGCGAGCAGCGGCAGCACGCTGTTTTTGGCCTCCAGAGATTTGTACTGGGTACTTTTGCAAAATTTCGCTGATGCCCAACGTTTGAGCCACTTTGTCTACTTTTGCGCGGATTTCTTTGGATGCCACTCCTTGCAGCGATAGCGGCAACGCAATATTTTCGTATACACTCAAATTTTCCAGCAGGTTAAAATCCTGAAAAATGAACCCGAGCTTCTGCGAGCGAAAATCGGCAAGCTGGTTTTGTTTCATTTGTGTAATGTTGGTTCCGGCGATCTGGATAAAACCTGACGATGGCCGATCAAGCGTGGAGATCACGTTCAAGAGCGTCGTTTTTCCCGATCCGGACGGCCCCATGATTCCTACAAATTCTCCCTTTTCTATCGTCAGCGATACTCCTTTTAGCGCATGCGATTGACTCTCGCCTTTTGATCCGTATACTTTTTCAACGTCTTTGACTTCCAATACAGCTGTACTCACGCGTTGTTCCTCCATTCGTTTTTCCGCGCCAAGCGGTCTTCCGTGTTGCTCTTCCCTATTAACTGTAACCAGTTTCCAGTTTGAGAGCTATTGAACTACCTTACAGTTTGCTTTCGTTTTTGTAAGGTGGGGGGAGGCAACTGAAAGATTGCACAGACAAAAATGCCGCGGGAGATGGCGCGGGAAAAACGCCACCGCTTTTGGAGTGCCTGTCGAGCGGCTGCACTGGACGCTTGAAAGCACAAAAAGCCATCCGTAGTGGAATGGCTTTTTTGGCTCTTATTTCTTGCTTTTGTTCTCCTGCTCCCTTTTCACGATCATGTCGACGAACAGGTCGATTTGCGCCTTGATCGCGATTGGGTCGTAGCGATAGAAAGTATCGAAATCGTTGTAGAAAATCCGGTTGTTTTTCGCTGCCGGAACGGCTTTCCAGACAGCCGAGTTTTGCAAGTTTTTCAGCGCCTCGCTATTTTTCTCCGGGTCGTAGAAAGTCAGGAACATGTAATCAGCCGCGTACTCTGGCAGTGTCTCCATGGACAACTGGAGAGTCTGGTTTTTAGTGGTGTCCGGGTGCGGCATTTTCAGCTTCAATGCGTTATAGACCGCTTGTCCGCCACGTCCGGCGTTGTCGCCAAATACCCACAAGTCGCCTTTGTTGGTCAGCTCGTACAGACCGACAGTGGCGTTCTCATCCACGATGCCCTTGATCTTCTCACGGCCTTCGGCAGCCTTTTTGTCAAAGTCGGCAATGAACGCCTCTGCCTTTTCCTTTTCACCCACGAGGTCGCCAAACAGCTTCACTGTGTCGTAAATGTTCGTCGTCGTGCCGTAAGGGAGAAAAACGGTCGGCGCGATTTTGGACAGGGCTTCGTAGTTGTCGTCATACATGACGACGATCAGGTCAGGTTGCAGTTCCAAAGCTTTTTCCGGGTTGACCCGCTCGCCTACATCCTGGGCACTTTTCAACTGCTCGATGATGAACGGGTTCTTGAACGCCATCGTTTCCGCTCCGATGACGTTTCCGCCTACTGCCAGCAGTTCGCCTGCATAGTAGTCCGTTACGATTCGTTGCGGCTTTTCAGGAATCTGGATAGCTCCTTTGGATGTACCAAAGCTGCGCGTTTTTTTCTCTGCCGCTTTGTCCGCAGCTTGCTCTCCTGCGGGTTGATTGGCAGCCCCGCTGTTGTTCGAGCTGCCAGTTCCTCCGCATGCTGTCAGCAGCAGCGAGAGCATGAAAACCATGGAGAGGACGGCAATGACCATGTTGTTTTTTCTCACGATGAAACCTCCATTATGTAAGAATAAGCTCGATATTCTGGTATTGATTCTCATTATCACCAAAAATCATAGCAAGTGTAACTTTGACTGTCAATCGTTGCGTACGCCCAACACAAAACAACAACGCACAGGTTCGCCCCATGCGTTGTTTGTTAAGCTTTGCTCAGCAGCTTTCCAATAGAATCAGAATCAGAACCGACAAACAACTCCTTCAAAAACCAGCCGTCACAAGCAGGGACGGGGCCTGCCAGTTCCATTCATGCCGAAGTCGTTTCGGCCAGCTCGGCAAGCCTTCCTTTTATATCTTTCGTACAGACGCCGCCATGATAGGCAATTACGCTCCCGATATCCAGCTTGGCAAGCTTCGCGATTGATTGCACCGCGGCTGCCCGGTCCGGGGTAAAATCCGGATTGAATGACAGGAGGACGCCATCCTCTGCTGTCAAAGCATCGCCTGAAATCAGCGTTTTGCTCGGGATGTGGTACAAAGAAATGTGGTCCGGGGAGTGGCCAGGTGTGTAAATCACTTGAATCCCGCCTGCATACGGAAGAATATCTCCATCATGAAGAGCTTGATCCACTTTTACCGGAGTAGCAAAAGCACCGCTTTTCAACAGAGCAGTTTCCCCTGCCAGATAAGGAATCGCCACTTCATGGGCAAGCACCTGGATTCTTCCCTCGCCGTATGAGACAAGCTCGGACAGACTGCCGATATGGTCGCGATCCTGGTGGGTAATGATGATCTTCGTCAGCTTTTCCAGAGGGATATCTGCCTTGGCGAGCGTGTCCCGAATGAGCGGCAGCTGACCTGCAAGCCCTGTATCTATGAGCACCACTTCTTGCTCATCCCACAACACAGCCGTGTGGACGACGAATGGGCTTCCTCCTGCATCCATCTCCAGTTTGATTGTTTGTATTCCTTCGCGTGCAGCCACATCAAACACCTCCCGCATCTAGTCAAATGGAAAAATCTCCTCTTTTATGTTCCCTGACCGCCAGCAAGAATCCTTTTGGCCGCGAGAGTCGGGACGGACATGCTACTTGCATCGGGCGTCAACTGACTAAAAGAAAAATGACCGTCGCTTCATGGACGGCCATTTCTTTTCCTTATTATTTCCCTGCCTTTTGGCTGTACACTTCTTTTCCTTCTACTAACGTCAAAATGACCTTCGCATTCTTGATTTCAGTGGCCGGAATTTCGAACAAGTTTTTGTCCAGAACGATGAGGTCGGCTTTTTTGCCCACTTCGAGCGAGCCTGTAATGTCGTCTACGTGGTTGGCGTAAGCCCCGTCAATCGTAAAGCTGGCGATCATGTCAGGCAAAGTGGCGCGTTCATTCGGGTTGGCGATTTTCGCCGGGTCTGTCACGCCGTCTTCGATCCGGGTGATGCCTTGCTGGATGCCGTGAAGCGGGTTGAACTCCGGCGTCACGATATAGTCGGAAGAAGAAGCGATATGCACGCCTTGATTCAGGAAGCTTTTCATCGGGTATTCTTGCTCTGCGCGCTCATGACCGAGGTATGGCACTTCGATCTCATCGTAGTAGCCTTCCTCTTGCATGAACCAGAACGGTTGAACGATGCCGACAGCACCGAGCTTTTTAAAGCGGGCGATATCATCGCTGTTGACGAGCTGCAAATGAACGAGAGAGTGGCGAGCATCGTGCTTGCCGTTTTGTTTTTCGGCATATTCCATGCCATCGAGCGCGACCCGTGTGGAAGCATCACCAATCGAGTGCACATGCAATTGGAAGCCTGCCTTGTCGACAGCCGCTGCCGTTTTGTTGTAGACGTCCGGCTTCCAGATCAGTTCGCCGTTTGTATGTTTATGCTCATACGGCTTTTCCAGATAGGCCGTAGCACCTTCGACAACGCCGTCCATAAAGATTTTGACCGCGTTCACCTGGAACAACGAGTTTTGATTGCGTTCACGGATTTTGACAAACTCGGCAATCTGCTCCGGCCCTTTGTCCGGGTTAGCCGTGATCGCATTGCGGAAACGGATGGTCAGCTTGTTTTCGCGGGACAGTTCCTCGTATGCTTCCAGCACGTTTGGATAGCGCAGCATGTCCGGGTCGCGAACCGTTGTAACTCCGCGTTCAACCGCTTTGTGCTGATATTCCTCGATCCCTGCTTTGTACTGCTGCACGGTGTAGCCGCCGATTTTGGACAGGACCAAATCCATTGCTTTTTCGCGCAGTGTCCCGGATGGCTCGCCCGTTTTCGGGTCGCGCTCGATGATGCCGCCTTCCGGATTTTTCGTTTCTTTTGTAATGCCAGCAAGCTTCAGCGCAGCCGTATTGACCCACAACGAGTGTCCGTCATCGGAAGTCAAGGCAATCGGAATCGCAGGGACGATCGCATCCAGCACTTCTTTGCGCGGCCCGATGCCAGGTGCTACCGGATTGCTCCAGCCACGGCCCTGGAAAGCGACTTCTTTCGGATGCGCTTTGGCAAACTCGGAAATCACTTGGGTGTATTCCTCCATCGTGCCTGCGTCAAACAGGTCGATGGAATAGATCAGTCCTGTTGTCTTGCTCGCATGGGTATGGCTATCGATGAAGCCTGGCAGCACCATTTGCCCTTTCAAATCGGTCACTTTCGTCGTTTTTCCGATGTACGCCTTGGCGCCTTCGTTCGTGCCGACATAGACGATCTCGTTTCCACGAATGGCGACAGCCTCTGCCCAGTTTCTGTTTCTGTCTACCGTATATACGGCACCGCCCGACAGGACGACATCCGCTGGCTGTACCGCCGCTTTTTGCACAGGAGCACCCGCTTGTCCGGCTCCCTGGCTTGTCCCTTGGGCAGCAAAAGCAGGCAGTGGCAACATCAATGCCGTTGCCAGCAATGCGCTGGTCCATTTTTTTGCAAACAACACAATCCCCACCTATCTCTTTATCTTTGGTAAAAAACACGACAAACCTGATTGTAGCATCGCAACTCAGAAAATTCCATGAAATCCCTTGTGAAAACTCGTATTTTTCCCCGATTTTTGCCGAAATTGCTCGACTTTCATCGAAATCGCTCGCCAATTGGAAAAAGGTTGCTTTGACATCGCACGAAGGAACATTTACACTAATTAATGTTTCATGTGATTAATTATTAACTAACGATACTATTAACCATGGAAAGCAGGAGCGATAAACATGTCCAGTCAGTCTTCCCTTACCGATTTCGAACAGCTCTACATCCAGGTGCAGCGAAGTGTATCCGCCAATTGGCACAAGCGCCTGGACCCGCTCGTATCCGCTTCCCAAGCCATGATTTTGCGCATGCTCGACAAAAACGGCCCGCAAAAAGCTTCCATTCTGGCAGAGCAGCTGCGCATTACTCCCGGAGCCGTCACCAGTCTTTCCGATAAATTGATCGCCTGTGGCTATGCCAGCCGAAGTCGCGTCAGTCACGACCGTCGGGTGGTCTATCTGGAAATAACCGAGCGAGGCAGCGAGGTTTTGCAGCAGTACAAAATCGAGCTGAAGCGGACAGTGGCAGATTTGTTTGCCGGATTGTCAGACGAAGATCTGGCACAGCTGAACCGTATCTACCGCCAAGTTTTGCATAACATCGAAAGCGCAAGAGAGGAGAATCAAGCATGAGTGAGTTAACGGACAAGAAGAAAATTACGATCATGATTGCGATCATTACCGCCATGTTTTTTTCAGCTATCAACCAAACGATTATCGGTGTCGCCATGCCGCGCATCATCGCCAAGCTGGGCGGGATGGATTACTACTCGTGGGCGATCACGATTTACTTGCTGACGTCAACAGTCGCCTCCGTACTGGTCGGAAAGCTGTCGGACATTTATGGACGAAAGCCGTTTTTATTGGCCGGGATTGGACTGTTTAGCATCGGGGCCTTGCTGTCTGGCTTCTCGGGAACGATTTTTCAATTGATCACCTATCGGGCGATTCAAGGCGCTGGTGCCGGGATTATTATGTCGACCGCTTTTACCGCCATGGGCGATTTGTACGAACCACGGGAAAGAGCCAAATGGACAGGGGTCATGAGCGCTGTGTTCGGCGTCTCCAGTGTGGCTGGCCCGCTCTTGGGCGGGTATATCGTCGATCATCTGGACTGGCATTGGGTGTTCTGGATTTTCTTGCCGATTGGCGTGATCGCTTTTACTTTGATCCTGCTTCACTTCCCGCGCGTGGAAAAACGTCAGGGTGAATCGGTGGACTACTTCGGCTCCCTGTTTTTGACGACGACCATCGTGCCGATGCTGCTTGCTTTTTCCTGGGCAGGAGACGGCCCGAACAAATACGCCTGGGGCTCCTGGCAAATCATCAGTCTGCTCGCTGTCACCGTCGTCTCTTTGGGCATCTTCCTGTGGACAGAGACAAAAGTAAAAACGCCCGTCCTGCCGCTTGGCTTGTTTAAAAACAGCGTGTTTACCGTCTCCAACCTGGTCGGCTTCTTCCTGAACGCCGGGATGATGGGTGCGATCATTTACGTGCCGTTCTTCGTCCAGGGGGTAAAAGGCATCTCGCCAACCATGGCCGGCTACGTCGCCATGCCGATGTCGATTGCCATGCTCGTGACCTCGGCACTCGCCGGTCAATTGATGACGAAGACAGGCAAGTACAAAAAAATGGCGATCAGCGGACTGCTCGTCATGACAGCCGGGATGGTGCTGATGTACTTCATGGTGCCAAGCACCCCGATTTATTTGCTCGTCCTGTACATGATCATTCTCGGACTGGGCATGGGGATCGCCATGCCAGTATTCTCCCTGACGGTGCAAAATGCCGTCGCTCCGAAAGAGCTTGGGGTCGCGACCGCCACTTCCCAGCTGTTCCGCAACCTCGGCGGTACGATCGGGATTGCAGTCATGGGCAGCGTCATGAGCGCCAGCATGACCACGAAAATGACCCAGCTCTCCGCTGGAATGGGGCAGGCAGGCGCGATGCCGAACGATCCGGCCTTGGCCGAGAAGCTGGCGCTGTTTAGCAATCCGCAAAATCTGCTCGATCAGCCGAAGATCGAAGCAGCTCTGCACAGCTTATCGCCGGAATCGCAAGCCGCCTTTGTTCACGTGCTGGATATGATCCGCGATGCCATGAGCTACGGCATTACCACGACCTTTTTGACAGGAGCAATCGTGGCTGGCTTCGCTGTCGTGATCGCTCTGTTCCTGAAAGAAATCCCGCTGCGCGGCCAAAGCCAGAAGCAACCGGAAAAACGCGCAGCTGACAACAGCAGCGAGTGGGACGGCGTTCAGCCTGGAAAAGCTTGATCATTGATCATAAACATGCATCATTCGCCGCGTTTTTCGGAAACGGAGACGCCAAAAAGACGCCAGTATCGTGCTGGCGTCTTTTTGCGTTGCATCGCGCTCCTCAACCACAAGCGCCAGCCTCTCGTCGCACCGCTTGCTCCCTTACAACTCGGCTCGCCCGGTCCGAATGGCATGAGCGTAATCCATCCGGCCCGCCGCTTCCGCTTTTTGGGCCGCCTGTTCACAGTCGTACGGAAGCAACACCTGCTCCAACTTCCACCCCTCATCCTGCTGCTGCAAAATGGCGTATTTGGCATGCGGCGTCATCGATTCCATCGAGTGGGGATAGGGCGTCTCCTCAAAATAAGCTGGCAGCCCCACGCTTCCCGGATTGACGATCCACTTTCCATCCGGCAGCCACATGGACCGCTGCACATGCGTATGCCCGCAAACGATGATCTTTTGCGGCACAGCAGCAAGCTCAATCATCAACTCAGTCACGCTTTTGTCGTCAGTCCCGTACGGCGCCACCCTTTCCATCAAGTAGGCATCGTCGGCAAAAGGCGTTCCGTGGCAAAACAGTGCATCCTCGTACACATATGACTTTTGAAATGTCCGCAGCCAATCCAGCACCTCCTGACCAAGCAGCGGCTTCACATACTCATAGGTGGGAGACTCGCAATGATCCTGCAACAAATACCGATCGCAATTGCCCATGATGGAAACGATTGAAGGGCGGTTCATCAAAAGCTGTGCCGTTTCGACCGGAGCAATCGGGCCGAACAGCGTGTCCCCCAGATTGACGATAGCTTGAATCCCCCGTGAATCGATGTCCTGGAGTACAGCTTCGAGCGCATAAACGTTGCTATGTATGTCAGAGATAACGGCTATGGAATGATTGTGCTTCAAGACAGATCGCTCCTTCTCACATAGTGCTTATCATCCATCATACCGCTCCACACCTGGATGCTCCAGCAAAATGAAGAGAACAGCCGGGTATTCAAACTTTTTGTAAATAGTATGTCACTTTCGTTAAATAGATTGATTAAATTCCGAAATTAGCTAATATTAGTATAACACATTTAAAAAACCTGGCTCGGACGAACCTTTTGCAACAGGAGGCTGCTGTCATGAACTATGTCAAATCGGTGCTCAGGCAATTCTCGATTCCGTCTTTGCTTCAGTTGATTTTGAACATCTCTCTGATTGTTTTGGCCGTCATCCTCTGCGTCCTGCTCGTCAAGGAATTGATCCACTTTGGCAAAATGATGCTTTCTGCCGATTCGACCTTGAACGAATTTCTGGAAGCCATCATCGCCTTTTTTCTCTACTTCGAATTTATCGCCATGATCGTGAAGTATTTTCGCGAAAACTATCATTTTCCCCTGCGCTACTTTTTGTACATCGGCATCACGGCGATGGTTCGCCTGATCATCGTCGATCACCACAATCCGCTCAACACACTGATTTACTCCGGCGTGATTCTGATTTTGATCGTCAGCTATTACATCATCAACAAAACTCCGGTCGAGCGGCCAGGGAAGTAAATAACGCATCATGCCTGCAAATCGGGGATGTCTTTTTCACGGAAAAGGCATCCTCTTTTTTCTTTTTCAAAAAAAGTTTGAGAGGGGGCACTGCTGCTGATCGTCTATAGTAATGTAAGCAAGCAAAACGGTCATGAACGTTTTGCCGAGTGCTGCGCAGCACCTTTTTTGCAAGGAGGATTGCATCATGCAGGACGATCGGGAGGTCATTGCGGAGGTTCTTGCAGGCAATAAAGAAGCTTATGCTCTGATCGTCAACAAATACAAAGGAAAAATCGCATCGATACTCCGGCGAAACTTGAGCCCTTCCCTTGAAGTTGAAGATATTGTCCAGGAAGTATTTATCAAGGCGTACTACAGCTTGCCCGACTATCGCCCGGGCCACTCGTTCCCGGCCTGGTTGTACCGGATTGCCATCAACCGGGGAATTGACGAGTTGCGCAAACGAAAGCGCACGCCTGCTGTAACGGAAATGAACATGGAGCTACAGGACGAATGCCCTGTCCCGCTGGAAGAGTATTTGGCAAAAGAAGAACGCCACACTTTATGGCAGCAACTGAAGAGACTGGATCAGTCGTACAGGACGATCCTTGATTTGCACTATCTCCAGCACCTCAGCTACAAGGAAATCGGCAGCAAGCTGTCGTTATCGCCAGATGCCGTACGAATGCGCTTGTCCTACGCCCGCAAAAAGCTGCGGGAACAGCTTGAAAAGCAGGAGAAAAAAGGGGGTGCCCCGCTGTGAATTGCCTTTCGCCGCAAGAACTGGAAGCTTATCTGGACGACCGTTTAGCGCAAACAGACAGACAAAAGTGGGAGCAGCATCTCGATCATTGCCCCCGCTGCCAGCAACAGCTTGAAGCGTACATCGACTGTCTCGCCCAAGCGAATGAACCATGGGCTGAAACAATCAGTGCGGACCTGGAGCAAAAAGTTATCCAGTCACTCTCGCCGCATCCTGTGAGCATTTTAAGCCGCACTGCCGATGCCCGTACAGCTACACCCGCTCGCCAGAAAAAAAGGAGTATGACCGTCATGAAAAATGTATCCATTGCCGCTGCGGCATTAGCGCTTGTCGTTTCAGGAGGAATGCTCGTGTCTCCTACTTTTTCCAGCTATGTCAATGCTGCCTTTGCAAGCAAGCCGCTAAACAATCAAGCTCCTGCGCCTGCTGTCTCCAAAACCATCCTGGGTCAATTTGGCGACGACGGAATACGCCAGGCAGTCCAAAACGGATTCACGCAATTCCCGCAGGCACAAGTGACTGATCAAGGAATCACGTTTGCCGTTCAAGAGGTAATCGCAGACCCGCTTCGCATTCAACTGGCAGCCTCCATCACCGATCAAGCGGGAAAACCGCTGGAAGTATTCTGGCAGGATATGTATCAGCAAGGAGCAAAAAAACCCGTCGTGACGTTGAAAGACAAACAAGGAAACATTTTGCAGCCTGCCGATTTCGCTGAAGCAGGACGCTGGGAAAACCCGAACGACGAGTGGAAAAGCCAGCGAAACATGGCTGGACAACTTTTCCTGGAACGCGAGCTGAAAACGTATTTCCCGGATGCAAGCAAGATTCCTGACGAACTTGTTGTCGAGTTCTCCATCCAGCAAATGGACGAGACAAAAGGAAACTGGAAGCTGTCCGTTCCTGTGAATATGCAAAAAGCAAAAGCGGCGACGCGCTCACAGGCGATTCACAAAAGCTACACGACGCCGCAAGGAATTACTTTTACGTTGCAAGAGATGACGTTTGCCCCAACAGGGGTCGAGCTGGTCATTGACCGGAGCGCAAACACCGACAAATCGGCCAGCTACAGCTACGAGCTTGTGGATGATCGCGGCACTGTTATTGCCGCTCGCGATCCCCAGATGTTTACCGCGAGAGTGAACAAGTCACAGAACGACATTCGTTCCATGTCAGACGTCCCGTTCCAGTCGATTGAGGGGGGCTACCGAAACTTCCACTACTTCCAGCCGATCGATCCCAAAACGAAGCTGTCTTTCAAGCTAGGCTCCGTCTACACGGAGGAACCGACTGATTTTCGCGTCAAAATCGACCTGGGACAACTCGAACAACAGCCTGTGCTCGCCGCGGATCACGAAGACCGCTTCACCTTCAAAAAATTTGTGAAGGCCCCTGATCGAGCCGTTGATGTGAAAGGATACGACGATGGCGCATACAAGGTAAACCCGGATGGCACTACAACGAAAATAGAAGGGCACCATATCGCCTATGACATCACGCTAGGCAAAAATACCGCGCCGCTCTTAACAGCTCCTGCGTATTGGACAATCACAGATGAAACCGGAAAAGAGCATGACACAGACTTCTACACGGACAAATCCGAACTCGTAAACGGCCTGGCGCATTTTGCTGGAACGATGCTGGTGAAGGACAGCGAACCACTTCCGAAAGAGCTGATCATTACTTCGACGAAGCGCATGGTCAAACATGACGATGCTGAGTGGCAAGTGCGGATTTTGAATGGCAAGTAAGTAAACATTCATACGAAAAAGGCTGGCAGTTCAGCGGACTGTCAGCCTTTTTCTATGGAAGTGTCCCGGCGTTGTTCATGAAAGTGGCTGCGGGCACTTACGGTCTTTTGATTGAAAGAAATTTGCGATGAAAAGCGATGCAGAATGCCTTCTTTTTATGCCTATTTGACTTGATCGCGGATCACAAACGACACCGTCGTCCCTTCCCCCGGCTTGCTCTGGATGGACAAGCCTTTGCCGTACATTTGCGTCAGTCTGCGGTGCGTATTGGACACGCCGATTCCGCCTTTTTCCTTCGTGGCGAGGTCCAGGATTCGCTCCACGATTTCCTTGTTCATTCCGACACCGTCGTCCTGCACTTCAAACCGGGTAGCGTCTTCCTGCCGCACAATTCGTATCCGCAAGGTTCCGCCCTCGATCTGGCTCAAAAGGCCGTGGTTGACGGCATTTTCGACCAACGGCTGGATGGTGAGCGGCGGGATGAGCACGGTTTCGCAGCCAGGGTCGACCTCCCACTCGATGGACAAGCGCTCGCCGAAGCGTTCCTTTTCGATGTACAAGTACGACTCGACCAGTTCCAGCTCGTGGGAGAGCGGCACCCGTTCGCCTGTGTTCAGGAAGTCGAAGCTGATCCGCAAAAACGAAGTAAACGCGTCTCCGAGATTGCGCATCTTTTCTGTATCGATGTCACTCAAAGCCAAGATGGAGCTGAGTGTGTTAAACAAAAAATGAGGGTGAATTTGCGCCTGCAAATACGCTGCCTCCATGCGCAAGCGCTCATCGACGGTTTGTTTCAGCGTCGTCAGCGACCAGACCCGGTATTTCAGCTCCATGCCGTCGACAGGTTTGCAAATATAATCGTTGGCCCCGGCCAAATACCCGGTGTATATGTCTTCCGGCTGGCTTCGCGCGGTCAAAAGCAAGATCGGCAGTTCAGACAGCGTGAAGTGCTCCCGGATTTTCTGCGTCAGCTCATAGCCCGACATGTGCGGCATCATAACATCCATAATAATCAAGTCCCACTGCTTGGCGAAAAGCAGATCAAGCGCGTCTCTCGCTGACGTGCACGTCGTAATCTGATACGGCGACAAAATTCGCTCCAGCACTTTGAGATTGACCGGATCGTCATCCACAGCCAAAATGTTGGCACCTCGTTCGGCAAATGAACGGGCCGCCGTGTGCAGGGAAGACCAGGAAGGATGAAACTCGTTGCGCATGGACTTAGTTAATACAGGCACCTGGTACGCCTTTTCGCCCGAACGCTCCCGCTCCCGGTTGTTCTCCACGCTTGCCATGCTTTCCGGCTCTGCCACCACCGGAAGTAGAAAGCTGAAATGCGAGCCTTTGCCCGGCTCGGAATGCACATGCAGCTTGCTGTCGTGCAATTCTACCAACTGTGCGCAGATGGCAAGCCCCAGGCCAATTCCTCCGCCGTTGTTTACTCTTTGGCCGCCTTGCTCATACGGCTTGAATATTCGCGCCTGCGTCTCCTCATCCATTCCGATCCCCGTGTCCGACACACGAATTTCCACCTGATTGCCTACTGCCTCGGCAAAAACGGTGATCGCTCCTTGTTCCGTAAACTTCAAAGCGTTGTGAATCAGGTTGAACAAGATTTGCACGAGACGCTTTTCATCTGCAAGAATCGGCGGCGTCGAATCGGGAACTTCCATCTGCAACTGGATTGGCCTGCCCTCGGCCATATAGGCAAGCATGCTGATCACACCGGAAGTGACCGCCTGAATGCGCAGCGGCTTTTTGTCCAGCACAATATGCTTGTCCTGCAAGCGGACAACATCCAGCAAATCGTCCAGCAGGTGGGACATTCTGCGGCTGATCGTGATGAGCAGCTCCATGTCTTGTGTGCTGCGGCTGCCCATGACGTGTCTTTCGCTCATGACGACCGTCTCCGCAATATTCATGATGCCGTGCAAAGGCGTTCGCAGCTCGTGAGATGTATGCGCGAGAAACTGGTCTTTTTGCTTGTCGGCTTTCTTCAATTGCTCGGTCAGCATCGCCCGCTCTTCGGCATGGCGGAAATACCCTCTGAACCAGTACGCCGAGAAGCTGACGAGAGCGGCGATCAGGTCAACAGGATAATAGACGTTTTTCATGTCGATCAGCTGATACTGCTGCAACACGCCCCAAATCACGTTGGAATACACACTGACAGCGGCGATGAGCAAAAACATCGCATCCTGTTGACTGCGCATCAGCATGCGGACAATGATAAAAGCAAAAAGCAGCAACGGCCCTAAATAATACAAGGAAAGCAGCTTGGAAGAAAGGTACACCCACTCGGACGATGCCAGCAAAAGGAACAGCGAGTACAGGCTGAGCAAGAACAGGTAAACCCGGAACAGTCTGGAGGTTGTCTCTCCTCCCGCATTGGACAGTCTTCTCACCAGCAAGATCATGAGCAAAGGCTGCCAGATGTAAGACAGCAGTTCGATTTTGAGCGCCCACGCGTACGGAATCGGGAACCAGAGCAGCATCAGGTTGTCGTAGTCAATCACTGTCTTGATCGCGACGCAAAACAACAATAGTAAGAAGAATAAAAATTCCTTTTGGCGCGGCTTGAAGACAAACAGGATACCCGCGTACAACCCGTGCAGCAGCAAAATCAAAAAGGTCGCCATTTGCAGGCCAATCGAATACCACCGTTCCGTATCAACCGCCGCCTGCGAGCCGAAGTAAATGTCTTTGATGATTCCTCCGTTGTGCGGCCGCTGAAAATTGGCGCTCTGGATCAGCAGTTCAATGACCTTGGCGTCTCCTGCCGTATACGTGGCTGTGTAGGAAGCCTTCCACGGCTTGGTCGTCTCTGCTGTTGTTGCAGGCACGCCAAGTCCACCGATATGCTCTCCGTTAATCTCAATACGGGAAGCTGCCTCGATTTCCTGAATCCAGAACGTATACGGTTGCTCCAACTGCTGATCGACCAAAATCCGCAGCCGATACGTTCCATAGCCGTACGAATCAGCAGCATTCGGAAAAGCGCTGCTCCAGTCACCGGGTACTTGAACGTATTGCCGCTCCCTTTCCGGCACTTGCTTCAAATCTTTTTGGCTCAGAAAAGCATTCGGGTAAAACTCCCACTGCCCTTTTAACGAAATGGAAGGAGAACGCTCAAAGTCCCATCCACGCATGTCCAGGACACCTTGCTCTACATCAGGATGCTTTGGGTCTGCATTGAGCGAGTACCACATCCAGCGCAGTCCCAAAAGCAGCGCAAGAAAAAAAGTCAGGATGATTGCATACTTCCAGAGAGGCGCTGCTGCGTAATGAGGTATGGTTCGGCTATGTCGTTTCATCATAGTTGCATATTTTCGACATCAACATGTTTATCCCTTTATCCGCCTACGCAAACCGCTCCCCCGAAAAATAGGCGACAAGCGTCCCAAAAGCGATCCACGGTGCAAAAGGCAGCTTTGACTGACAGCTCGCCCGCCCGGCTATGAGCAGCGCCAAACCGTACAATCCCCCCGAAACAGACGAGTAGATCATCGCCCACACAAGCAAATCCGGCGGAAGAAACAGGCCGATCACCCCGTACAGCTTGACGTCTCCTCCTCCGATTGCGCCATCCGTCACGACTGCGATCAGCAACAACAGCAGAAACACGCCTGCCGCTCCGATCAGCTGAGCGCTAAAATCGCTGCCCTGATAAGGAAACAAGCCGCGCAGCAAAAGAACGGACAGGCAAAAAGGAAGCAGCACGCTATTGGGAATGCGGCGGTCAGCCAAGTCTGCCACCGTGACGAGCACGAGGAAAGAAACAAGCGATAGGCCGAGCAGCAATTCCCCTGTCCAGCCGTATTTCCAGTACGTAAGGGGAAAACACAGCCCTGTCACTGCTTTCATAAACCAAGCCCCTCTCTTGAATCGCTCGCGATCTTTTTGGTCACGCATGCCAACCGCCCGCATCCCGAGCGCTATGCAAGCAGAACCAATCAGCAGACCGCTCCAGCCCAAGCCAAGCGCAAGCAAGATTGCAAACATCTCATCTCATCACCTCACTCCACAGAATCCGGAATCATTTCCCTCATTTTAGCTTTGCAAGTTGAGACAAAAAAAGCCGCTCGCTCCCCTCTCTTCCATGCGCAAGCTGATAGCGGTGATACCTTTTCTTTCTCCCGTGGTTTATAGTAAGAATGGAAATGCACTGTACACCCTTCATGAAAAAGGATGCGAACCATGCGAAAAATCATTGTTGTAGGTGCCGGAATTGTTGGCGCTTCGACGGCGTATCAGTTGGCAAAAAGAGGCGCAGAAGTAATGATTGTCGATCGAAAAGATAAAGGACAGGCAACCGATGCCGCAGCCGGGATCATTTGCCCGTGGCTGTCGCAAAGACGCAATCAAGCCTGGTACAGGTTGGCCAAGGAGGGGGCGCGTTTCTATCCCTCGCTGATTGCCGAGCTGGAACAAAGCGGAGAAACGCACACCGGGTATGCCCGGGTGGGAGCGCTCAGCATCCATACAGACAAAGACAAGCTGCTGACTTTGGAAAAACGGGCACTCACGCGCAAAGATGATGCACCGGAGCTGGGGGATGTCTCCACGCTTTCAGCTGACGAAACAAAAGCGCTGTTCCCGCCCCTGGACGAAAGCTATGCTTCTGTCCATGTCACAGGAGCCGCTCGCGTGGATGGCCGCGCCTTGCGGGATGCTTTGCTGCGCGCCGCGCAAAAACACGGAGCGTCCCTTTTATACGAAAGCGCTGAACTCGTTTACGACGGGAACCGGATCGCAGGGGTAAAGGCTGGAACGGAGAGCATCACAGCCGACTCTGTCGTGATCTGCGCCGGAGCGTGGGCCAATCACATTTTGCAGCCGCTGGGCGTAAACTTCCAGGTCACCTTCCAAAAAGGGCAAATTGTTCATCTGGAATACGCGGACAGGCAGACAGACAACTGGCCTGTTGTCATCCCTCCAAACGACCAATATTTGCTGGCATTCGATGAACATAAAATGGTGATCGGCGCCACACACGAGAACGATGTGCCAAGCTTCGATACACGCCTTACGCCAGGCGGCTTGCACGAAGTTTTTGCCAAAGCACTGGACATCGCTCCCGAGCTTGCCAACAGTACATTCGTCGAAGCGAGAGTGGGATTCCGTCCGTTCACGCCAGGGTTTCTGCCTGTCATCGGCCCGCTGCCCGGCTGGGAAGGCATTTTTGTTGCCAACGGCCTCGGCGCATCCGGCCTGACGATGGGTCCTTATATCGGCTATCAGATGGCGAAGCTCGCTCTCGGTCTGGAAGTGGACATACCGTTAGAGCATTACGACGTGTCAGGTGCCATTGCGGCACAATCCTAGCTAACAGCAACGAGGTCTTATCCTGTAAAGGGATAAGACCTCGCTTCATTTCATACCGCTCAGCTTTATACAAACTGCCTGCTGTCATTGTTTTTCCCGAACCGATAAACCGCGATCAGGGCAAACACAAGGGCAAATCCTCCGAGAATGAGCAAATTCACATACAAGCTTCCCAAGCTCTGGCCTTGCTGTAGCTGATCGATGCTGTCCAAAAGCCAATGCTGCGGCAAAAAGCTCGATATTTTGCGCACGGTCTCAGGCATGATGTTCACCGGGAAATAACAACCTGCGAGCAGGCAGCTCGGGGTAATGATCATATTGCGCATGGCTCCTGCTGCCGATGTGCTTTTGGCAAATGCGACAATCGTCAGCGCAAGCCCGATTGCCGTGAGAGCAAACAGCAGCAGGACAACAATCAACGGGAAGGTCGGCATCCCCGCATCGATATGAAAAATCAGCTTCATCGCCACCAGCGTGACAACAATCTGCAAAAAGATCAGCAGCAAACTGACGACGACATTGGACAGCACGTACGCTCTCGCTGACATCGGCGAGGAAAGCAAGCGCAAGAACGTCCGGTTCTCTTTTTCCTTGAGGATGATCTCGGACAAGTTGGCCGCAGAAAACATCATGAACGTGATCAAGTAGCCAATCGTTTGGTACGACATCATTTTCTCATTCGAGGTGTCAGGCTGCGCCGTCGCTTTAAGCTTGAAAGGATGTTGGCTGTAGCTGTCGTAAATGCGGGCAAAAGCCGCTTCATCGCCTTTTGTCTCCTTGCCGATCGCAGCCACGTTGCCAATATAGCTTTGCAGCATCGCTTTGATGTATGCCGTGACCGACTCGCCTTTGACGGAAACGATGCGGATGTGCCCTGGCTCGCCTGCCTTCACACGATCCGCAAAGCCTTGCTCGAAAATGATGCCGCAGTCCAGATCGCCCGAAGCGATGCGTGCACGCAGCGTCTCCTCATCCAATGGAGTTACCTGAACTTGACCAAGCCCCTCCAAGTAACGGATGACTCCGCTCGTGACCACCTGACTGCCATCTTGATTGACTACCCCGGCCCGGATCGTTCCTGTACTTGCATTGCTGTAAAAAAACAGCGAGATCAAAATCCCGACAATCGGCAGACCAAAGTACAAGAACCAGTTCTTTTTCTTGCGGAACGTATCTTTCAGCGTTTTGCGAATGAGCCACACCATTTCATCCATGTTAAAATGCCTCCCGTCTGCGAATGGAGATGACCGTCAAGACCAGAAACACAGCTGCGATTCCAAGATTCAGTCCGATCACTTTCCAGACGGCGACGATATTGTCCATGTAGATCAGCTCCAACAAAGCCGTATTGATCCAACGCAAAGGAGACAAGTTGGTCAGAAGCGTCAAGATGCCCTCCGTGTTCTCAATCGGAAAATACGCGCCGCCAAAAAACGAAGCGCACTGCAAGAAAATCATCACTACCATGTACGAGCCTTCCTGTTTGGTCAGCAGAAACCCGATGCCAAGTCCCAGGCTCACCGCCAAGAGTACCTCTGTCAACAAAGCAAGCAGAACCAGCCAAAAATGATTGCCCCAGTAAGCATGATAGACAAATTTGCTAAACAGCACGACGACCAGCACACAGAGTGTATTGATGAACACATTGCCGATCATTTTGCCAACCAGAATTTCTCCCTTGCTGATCGGCGCTGCCATCAGGCGGATTGCCGTCTTCCGCGCCCGTTCCGCACCGAACAAATAGTTGGCGGAAATGATCGAGAACAGGGCGATCATCGTTGTCATCGACACGGCGTAGTAATCGATGGAGCCTGGTTTTCTGTCTGCTACAAGCGTTGTTTCCTGAATAAAATCTTTGCTTTCCGCTGCATGTTTCAAGATGTTTGTGCCGACACCCGGACTCGCCTGAAAGGCGGCCGTGCCGAGTGCATAACGATCGGCAAAGGCGACCAGCATCCCTTGCAAAATGCCGCTTTCCACTGTATTTTTGCTGCTGCCGAAAAACGCAATGCCGTCCTTGTCAATCGTCGCATAAGCCGTATAGCGCCCGGAGCTGACTTCCTGGCGCCAATCCATCCCCGGCCTGATCGGGACGACTTCCACCCCTTCTTTTCCGATCGCTTTCGTAAAGCTGTCCCAGTACGCAGACATGTCGTTTTCCGAAAATGTCGCTTTGTACAGCAGGCGAACCTCCCCGACCGAATGCTTTGACGAAAAAGCATTGGACAAGCCCGCACCCAAAATCAGCATCAGGATGATCGGCAGGGCGAGCATGAAGAGAAACGTTTGCCGATTTCTCACGCTGGAAAGAATCTCTTTTAACGCAATTCTCCAAATAGCCATCTGGCATCTCCCTTTCTCTAGTCCCGCAAGTTTCTGCCTGTCAATGTCAGAAACACCGATTCCAGATTAGGGGCTTGCTCTTCGACAGAGCGAATCTCTACCTGGTCTTTAATCAACTGCTGGATAATCCGGTTCAAATTGTTGACTTCCGACTTCGACACGATCTTGAGCGTGTTTTCTTCCTGGCGCACGGCAGTGACCCCAGCGATTCCTTGCAGCGATTCGATGGAGATCGCTCCATCCGCGCGAAAGCCAATCCAGATTTCTTTCGTGTCTGTAATGATCGATGTCAGTTGCTCTTTTGTGCCTTCCGCAATGATTTTGCCGTGATCCACGATGGCAATGCGGGTACAAATCTCTTCGACTTCTTCCATGTAGTGACTCGTGTAAATGATCGTGCAGCCCATCTCGTTGAGCTTGCGAACCGACTGTAAAATGTAGTTGCGCGACTGCGGATCGATCCCGACTGTCGGCTCATCCATAATGATCAGCTTGGGAAGGTGAGCGATGGCACAAGCGATGTTGAGCCGCCGCTTCATCCCGCCGGAAAAATTTTTCGGGAAGCTCTGGTGCTTGTCGCCCAATCCGACGAACGCGAGCGCTTCTTCCGTCCGCTCCCGCAGCATCGCTCCCCGCAGACCGTACAAGCCGGCAAAAAAGCTGACGTTTTCATACGCGGTCATGTCTTCGTAAATCGCCAACTCCTGGGGGACGATGCCCGTATTCATTTTGGCGAACTTGCTGTCCTTCACGATGTTTTTGCCGAGCAGAACGATTTCTCCTTTTGTCGGCCGCAACAAGGACGCAATCATGTTAATCGTCGTGCTTTTGCCCGCTCCATTCGCCCCCAAAAAGCCAAAAATCTCTCCTTCGCCGATGTTCAACGTCATATTGTCCACAGCGATAAAATCGCCGAATTTTTTGGTCAAGTTGCGGATTTCGAGTACATGGCTCATCCGACTCAGTCCCTTCGTGGTTATGCCAGTATTGTAATCAAAGAGGATGCCCCTATGTCAGTGCATAAGTTCATCCCCTCGCCGTGAGATTTTTCACTTGTTTTCATGAGAAACATCATTCGTTTCTGTGCGGCAAAAGGGTCGTGACGCGAAAGCCTTTCGTCCCGTCAACGATGACCGTGCCTCCCGCAGAAGCGGCCCGCTCCTCCATCCCCAAGATGCCCAGTCCCTTGACGACCTTTGCCGTGCCGACTCCGTTGTCCTCGACAACAGCCTTGATGAACTTGTTCAGCACCCGCACCTCGATGGAGATGGCTGTCGCCTTGGCGTATTTGAGCGAGTTGGTTACAGCCTCGGTCGCGTTTTGCTGGATGATTTTCCACTGAATCGGAGTGACAGCGTCAATATCTCCTTCAAACGTGAGCGTAGCTGCCACCGTTCCTTTTGCCGACAGTTCGTCCACGAACAGTCTGAGCCGATTGATCCCAAGCTCCTCCGGCCTCGGCTTCACTTCCTTGAGCGTCAGCCTGATGCGCTCCAGCCCTTCTTTGGAAATCGCAATCGCATTGCCCAACAGCTCATTGGCCTTTTCCTGGTCGGTAGCAAGCATCATGCGCGCCGCCCCCATCTGGATCAAAGCGCCAGCCACCGCATGTCCGACATCGTCGTGAATTTGCTGGGAAAGACGATTGCGCTCCTCCAGCTTGATCGTATATTCGGATTGCCTGATGTATTCGTTGTTTTCGCTCAATGAACGCGACAGCCGCTGCAAATCCGCCCGCAGCCGCTCCCGCTCGCCCTCCAGGGAACGAATTTTTTCCGACAGCATGCTGCTGCATGTGAACAACAAATAGCTGAGCAAGCCGCTTAAAAGGTATACAGGAACCAGTTCCAGCGGGAGCAAAAATCCGCCTGCTCCGATCAGGACAATGCCCAATCCCTTGCCAATGGTTGACGAAGGAAGCAGTTCACATATGTTCATCGGCAAAAGCAGCCAGAGTAAAGGCTCCCAAAAAACCGCACCTGCCGCCACGAGCACCAGAGACAAAGCGGACAGCAAACGCTTGAACTGCGGCTTTTTGAAAATCAGCAAGGAAATGTTGAGCGCAACGTACAGCAAATAGATCAGGATGAGCCACGGGTTCACTTCGGAAGCAAGATGGGCGAGAAACGAAGCGATCATGATATAGCCAAGCACCGTTGCCTTATTTCCAATCGTCCAACGATCCATCGATGAATCTTCTCCTATTCTCCAGACATTCTCGTCTCGCCTGTCAGATAGTAAATGGCGATCTGTGTCCTGTGCTCCAGGCCTGTTTTATTCAGGATGGAAGTAATGTAATTCGCGACTGTTCCTTCCGAAATGAACAGCTTTTTGGCGATTGCCTTGTTCGACAGTCCCTTGGCAATCTGCTCGATGACTCCCAGCTCCCGTTCCCACCACTTCAAAATCGGAAAAGCTCGTCAAAATGATTTTCATGCCTTCTCGTATAAAAGAGTTGTCGTCCGCGATCAACACCTTGATCTTCATCGTGGGCTGCCCCCTGTCCTTCAAGCCCCTCACCGCACTGGCTGCCGATTCCGGCGTCTGTATGATTGGATGAAGCCGCATTTTTAGCAAAACTATTATAACAAAAAAAGTAAATGCAGATGCCATGCATTGGAAATGTATGACGGTTCGAACGAAAAAAACAATTGCTTATAGACTGACGGTCAGTCATATGGTAATTTACAACCAACTACCGTCCGTTTTCCAAAAGGAGGCACTCATGAGACGCATCGTCAAAGACCCCGTTACTCGTCGCACCGAGATACTCGAAGCAGCCGGAGAGCTTTTTCGGCAGCAAGGCTATGTCCATACAACCGTGAACGCCATCATCCTGAAAGCTGGCGTAGCGAAAGGAACGTTCTACTACTACTTCAAGTCGAAAGAAGAGATTTTGGAAGCTTTCGTCCAAGGAATGGTCGATCGGCTCGCTGCCGCATATCAGACACTGGCAGACGATCCAAAGCAGACTGCCCTGGAAAAGCTGCGGCAGATGCTGCGGGGGCACAGCCGGATCGCGCAGCACGAACAGGAATGGATGGACAGCTTGCATCGTCCGGAAAACAGAGAACTGCACGAGCGGCTGAATGTGGCGATCGTGCAAAAGATCGCCCCTGTCTTCGCGCAGGTCATTGAACAGGGCAACAAGGAGTCCGTGTTTGATGTAGCAGCCCCTCTGGAAACGATCCAGTTTTTGCTCGCAGGCTCGCAGTTTCTCCTGGAATCGAATATTTTCGGCTGGGATCGGGAAGAACAGCTCGCGCGCAGCCGGGCCATGCAGACGATCATTGAGCGAGCATTGGGTGCCGAGCCGGGCGCGTTTGCTTTTTTGGGAGGTGCCATTTGAGCGCCCAAACCAAAGCATTTCGGCAATTTCTCGTCGTCTGGTCCGGGCAGTTTTTGTCGGCGGTCGGAAGCGGGCTGACCGCTTTTGCCCTGGGTGTCTACGTCTTTCAGACGACCCATTCCAGCACGAGCTTCTCGCTGGTCATCCTCTTTTCCTTTTTGCCGAGCTTTCTGCTCCTGCCCTTTGGCGGGGTGCTGGCAGACCGATTCGATCGCACCCGGATGATGATCATCGGTGACATCGGCTCGATTATCGGCATTATGTTCATCTGGTTTGTCATCTGGACCGGACAAATGGAGCTGTGGCATATATACACAGGCGTCGGCATCAGCTCAATCTCGACTGCGCTCCAGACGCCCGCCTATAAAGCGGCGGTGACGGACATGGTTTCGGAAGAGCAATACTCGCAGGCGAGCGGCCTGATTCAACTGGCAGGTTCTGCCCAATATCTCCTGTCGCCGATCCTCGCAGGCTTTTTGCTTGGCTTCTTTGACATCCAGATGGTGCTGCTGATCGATATGCTTACGTTTTTGCTGGCGGTTGTGGCGGTGCTGCTGGTCATGAACAAGGGCAGCAAACCACAGCCCGCGGATGAAAGCCGCGATTTTTTCGGCGAGCTGTCCGAGTCGTTCCGATATCTGCTCTCGCAAAAAGGCGTGTTTTTGCTCGTCCTGCTCATGTCTGTCGTTTGCTTTTACATCGGGCTTCTGCAATCGCTGTTCAGTCCGATGATGCTGACGCTGACCGACTCCAAAGTGCTGGGAATCTCGCTTTCCCTGGCGGCGTCCGGGATGCTCGCCAGCAGTCTGTTCATCGGGGTGAAAGGACTTGGCAACAACAAGCCGAAGATTCTTTCCTTTTCACTGGCGCTTGCCGGGCTGTTTTATGCACTGATGGGTACGTTTCCGGCAGTCGTTCCGATCGTCGTGTTCGGCTTCCTCTTTTTCGCCACGCTGCCTTTCGTCAACACCAGTCTGGAAGTGTTGATCCGAACGAATATCGACAATGAGAAGCAAGGGCGCGTCTGGTCGATGGTGTCAGCCATTTCCCAAGTAGGCTTGCTGCTCGCTTTCGGTTCGGCAGGCTTTCTCGCCGACCATTTTTTCTCTCCCCTTCTCGCGCAAAATGGCGCACTTGCTGACACGATTGGACAGCTCATCGGAACAGGAGCAGGCAGAGGGATCGGCTTTTTGTTCATGCTTTCCGGTGTGATGGTTTTTGTACTCGCTATCGTGATCGGGCGGGTGCAAAAAATCCGGGAGCTGAAGCTGGGAACGGTAGAAGAAAAAGCATAGCAGACAATGGAACGCAAAAAGCCGGACCCCCACTTGAGGCGGTTTCCGGCTCGTTTCTTTTTACGGCTGACTACCAAAAATACAATTCCTCTGGCAAAACTTCGTCGAATTGTGGACTATCGCTCTCGTCTATCTCCACCTGGATGCCTTTTTTGGCCAAAGTGGCCAGCTCCTGCTTCGTTTTGGCACTGGCTTTTTCCAGCAGTGGATTCATCGACAAGCATATATAACCTTTGGGGGCAAAGCCGCCTTTCTGTACATTGAGCAACAATCCGTCCAAGTTTTTGACTTGGTTCTGTTTCAGATTCAGCCAGATCAGCTTCGTCATGGATTGCAGCGGTGCCGTCTCCGCAATGTTATTCTCGCCCACGTCGAGATAGCGCAATTGGGTTAATTCTTTTAATGGCTCCAGGTCGCTGATGTTTTGCTGACGGACGATGAGGTACTCCAGTTTTTCTGCTGCCGCAAAAATTCCAGACTGGTGAGCGACTTTTCACGAGCGGATAGCATGAGCGCCTTCAAATTGCGCAGCCCTGCCAGCGGCTTTACTGTTTGATCATGTATCGGATTGTCTATGACGAGTTGCAGCACCTCCAGATTTTTCATCTGACCAAGCGGCTGCAGGTTCGTCACTTCGTTGTCAATTACGTGGATTTCCTTCATTCGTGTGCTGTTTTGCAGGCGTTCCAGCAGTTGGCTGACATCGGTCGCTCCGCTATATCTGTATATGAACAGCTTTTGCAGTTGCTTCAATTGTTTGAGTGAATCGATATTTTTTACCTCCGCGTAGTGCATGCTCAAATCCTCAATACGCTGGAGTGGACTGACATCGGCAATCGCCACAACACTGAATGATGCCTTTTTCAGCTTCGGCAATTTGGCAAGCGGCTCCAGATCGAGAGCTTGAAATCCTTGCAGATCAATCTCGGTTTGACGTTGCCATCCCCGTTTTCTTCACTCCTTTTTGAGAAAAAAACAGCCGCCGCAACAAACGCTCTGTGCGACGACTGTGGAGCTGGCTTCATCCTATTCGTTTTGGCTAAATCCATATGTTTCGTACACGTTTTCACAGGGCTTGCCCGGCGTCAATTCCATCGTGCCCGCCGTCAAATTCATCACAATCGAAAATAGCGTGCAATCTACCATCTCGTCTGACTCGCTTGTTGTTGCTTCCCCGTGACGGCATATTCCTTCGGGGGTTCCGGCGTGATCTTGAAAAATATGTTTGAAGCAGGCGGCATCTATGCTTCCTTGTCTGGCTGCCAGCAGCTTGGAGGCGCGGCCCAACCGCAAATACGTGTCAGCCGCCCCCATGCGGACGCAATCCTCTGCTTGCATGCGCGCTGCGACAAAATGATTGGTGTGGACGATATGGCCGTCTGGCGGATAAAACACCTCGTAACGAACCGGGGCAGTCTCGACTCCGACCGTCTCGCCCTCCCGATGGGCGATCAAATAGTTGGCTGCTGTCCCTCGCGGCAGCCTTGTCACTTGGCGAATGGCCTGCGGCAGCGTGCGGCTGTTTAAAATGCCCCGCAAAACGATGTGGATCGGCACTCCGAGCGCTTTTTCATTCGTTCGCAAAAAATTCAGGCACACGCCGATCCCGTCTGCGTTCATGCCGATTTTCCCGACTATTCCCGCTTCGGTGATCATCAAAATGGTTGGGCGCGGCGGCTGCTCGATCTCTACCACGACAAGCCCGGCGCCCACGAGATTGATCCAATCCCAGTTTTGTCCGAGCAGCGTCTCCCGGTTCTGCGTAGCTGGCGCAACAGCCGCGATGCACGTACAACCGTCCGCCTTGTGTGAGGTTGAGGTGTCTCCCAGATTCGTTATAATCTCGCTGCGCACGTTCAACGCCAGCACGTCGAGCAAATCAAGCTCGGCCCCTTCGCTGATGCCCCTGATTTCCTCCATAATTTCCTGATCGTACTGCTCGATCCAGGGGATGAACTGCGCCGCATACGCTGTGGCGTCTTTCCATTGGATCGCGGCTCCCTCGCGAAAAGCACGCTCGTACGCCCGAACGTTGCTCCTGATTTGCTCACTCGCCAGTTGGCCGAATTGCCGCCCGCGCTCGCGCGGCGTACCGCTGATCCGAAAGACAGGAAATCTGTTCATGGACAGTGCTCCCCCTTTTACAAGCTCTTTTCCATATAGTAGCGATCGTTTCCGCTGCCATATTCGGCAATGCGTGTCTCCACAATTTGAAAACCCGCCTTTTGATACAGCGCAACCGCGCCTTTGTTGTCCGGGCTGACCGTCAGGCACACTTTGGCAAATCCATCCTTGCGCAGCCGATCCAGTATTTGCTCCAAGAAAGCAAAGCCGTACCCCAAGCCTTTTTTATCCGAGCGAATCAAATATCCGTACATGTAGGCATGATCCGGGTTGCGAAAATCACGCATCAGCTCGCAGACACCGACAGGCTTCGCATCTCCTTCTTCCTGAAACAGGACGAGGCAGCCGTGTCTCGCCAGTGGGACCAGCACCCATTCGTCGATCGCTCCGTGCACGCCAAACGCTTCCTGCTCCAGCTCCTTCAGCATGGTCAGCTGCTGCTCTGTCAATGTCTCTACAATCGCAAGCGTTGTCGCTCTTGTTGTATGCATAGCGCCGATCTCTCCTTTTCCCTGGACATGAGGGGCGATTTTATGAAACCGTTTCTTGGCGGACTGTCAATTGTGTCAATACGGCTTCGTCAAGCTCCACCCCGAATCCTGGCTTGTCGGACAGCAAAATTTGATTTCCCTGGCAGGTCAAGTTAGCGACGTCTTTGGCAAAAATGAACGGTCCGGCCAGCTCGTTGGAAACAATATTTTTCTTCGCGATCGACAGGTGCGCCCCCGCCGCGCTCCCGATAGACGATTCCGGCATCGACCCGATCTGGCACTCCATCCCGGCCATCTCCGCCTGATGAACCAGCTTGGCCGCTGGGTAAATCCCGCCGCACTTCATCAGCTTGATGTTCACTTTATCGGCTGCTTTTTTCGCGATCACCTCGCGCATTTCGCTCGCTCCCAGTAATCCTTCGTCGACCATGATCGGGATGGATGTCTGTCTGCGAATGTCGGCCAATGCGTCCAGATCGTGGGCGACGACAGGCTGCTCCATCCAGTCAATCCGGCAATCTTCTACTTGCTTGAGAGCCGTCAATGTATTCGTCCGATTTTCCCATCCCTGATTGGCGTCTACCCGCAGTCTTATATCAGGACCGACGGCTTCACGAACGGCACGAATGCGCTCGATGTCCGTCGCCAAGTCGGAGCCTACTTTTATTTTGATCGAGTCAAAGCCATCCGCCACAGCCTGCTTCGCTTCTGCCGCCATCGTTTCAGGCTGCAAAATGCTGAGCACGTACGGAAGAGTGAGCACGCTGTGGTACTTGCCCCCGAGCAACTGATAAACAGGCTGACCTGTCGCTTTTCCCATCAAGTCATAGCACGCCAGGTCAATCGCTGCTTTCGCTGCTGGCGCTTTGTACACGCATTGATCGAGCAAATGGTGAATGCGTTCCAGAGCAAACGGATTTTCTCCGATGATCGCCGGAGCCAGGCTGTGAACGAGCATGGCGTACGTGCTTTCCCATGTCTCCCCCGTCACATGCTGATCCGGCACGGATTCGCCATAGCCGACCAAGCCTTGATCAGTCTCTACTTTTACAATAATGGAAGGCATCTCGTTGTAAGAAGCGTACGCCACAATAAACGGGCGCACCAGCGGCAACGTAATGGCATGTATATGGACAGACGTAATTTTCATGTTCTTCTTACACCTCCGGCTTGGTTAAGGAAACTCTCGGGATTTGCCGGTAACCGACGGAGACGGCTTTTGCCTGTCCATCTGCCTGGTTCGCAAATCCAACGGTCAGCTCGCTGCCATCCATCTGTGCCAGGAAATAATTCTCGGCAATCGGCAGCAGCGGGTACTTTAAGCCTTTTTCATTCGGGAAAAGAGCGGTATGATTCGTCAGCACAAGCGCGCCTTCCTCGACGGTCACACTCACGTTCATCCCTTCGCCGGAAGCATAGTCGCCGACATACGCCTGGAAACGCTCCGGGGATACACAATAATCCTCGTACTTGGTCAAAGGCTCTGCGGCTTCTCTTCCCTCGATCAGGTTCAGCGCAGTCAATGTCAGCTTTTCGACAGGCGTGCCGATTAGATTAGCCAAGACGACTGCTGTCAGCCCTCTTTCCGGGACAATCGCCAGATGCGCCGCCACTCCTTTGATCGCCCCGCCGTGCTTCAACAGCGTGCCCCCGTAATAATTCGGCTCCACCATCAAGCCGTAGCCGTAATGCTTTTTATAGTTGCAGACCACATGCGGAAGCGTCATTTGCCTTACGCTTTCGGCCGACAAAATCCGTTCCTTGCCCACGCATCCTCCCGTGCGGAAAATTTCCGCGTAATTCAACATGTCGCGGACGGTCGAGTTCAAATGTCCCGCAGCCATCACCGCTGGCCCTTCTTCCCAATCAAAGTCGGGGTACACTTCCAGCTTCCCGTGATTGTCCCTTTTGTGATAGATCGTGGTGACCTCCGGGAACCGCGGCAGATCGCCGAGCCAAAAGGTACTGCTTCGCATATCGGCAGGTGCGAGGATGTGCTCCTTGACGTAGACGTCATACGGTTTTCCGCTCACTCGCTCGACAATCGCCCCGAGCAGGGCATAGCACTCGTTCGAGTAGCTGAAATGCTGGCCCGGCTCGCCCAAAAGCTCATATTGCACGTGGGCTAACACCTCCAGCAAATCGGCATGCGTGCGGATCGGCTTTTGCTGCTCCTTTTTGAGAAAACGGTGAATCGGGTTGTCTTCCTCCGGGATCGTATCAAACAAAGAGTTTTTGACGGCAAGCATATCGACAGGCAGCGGCGGGATTCCCGCTGAATGCGTCATGAAATGATGAATCGTCATCCGTTCGGTACACGCCTGATCCGGTGTCCGAAACTCGGGCAAATAAGCGACAACCGGGTCGTGAACGGACAGCTTGCCCGCTTCTTGCAGCTGCATGATCGCCATGCACGTAAACGATTTGGTGACCGAAGCCAGCCCCATGACCGTGTCTGGCGTTATCGCCCATTTGCGCTCCGCATCCCGATAGCCGTATGCTTTTCGGTACAGACTGTCGCCATGTTGATTGATGCCGATGATCACCCCCGGAGCCTGGCTCTCTTGGACCGTCTGTTCGGCGAGCGTCTCGTATGCGCTTACCCAATCTGGTTGATGCATGGTTCACACCTCCTTCGGCAAGCGGACGACGCCTACGGACAGACTCGTTACCTGGCCGCTCTGATCGCGGTGGAACCGGATCGCCTGCTCCTCGATATCTTGTTTCATGACGAAATAATCGTCCCCGATTGGGCGCAAGGCAAGCTGCTTGCCACCCAGGCCGAGCGTCAGCACATCGCTGTCAACCGTCACTGGCAGCTTGCGGTCGACTGTGACCCGATACGTCCCGGTGTACGCCTGCAAATCAGCCGCAGCGACTGGTTGCTCCGCGCCAAAAGGAACAGACGGTGCGTCAGCAGGGCGACCTTCCTGCGTGTTGATGGCAAAATTCAGCAGCTCGACAATCGGTGTCTCCGCCAAATTGGCGATCGCAATCGTTGTAATGCCGCGCTCTGGCAAGATGACCATCTGCGATGCGACTCCTTTCAACCCGCCGCTGTGCTCCAGCTTGGTCGTTCCGTAGTAGTCCGGCGTGACGAACAAGCCGTAGCCGTAATACTGACCGTATCCCATGCGAACATGCGGGTAAGTCATCTGCTCCACGCTCGCTTTGGACAGAATCCGCTCCTCGCCGACCAATCCACCAGTCCGGTATATGTCCATGTAGCGCAGCATGTCGTTGACCGTCGTATTCAAATGGCCGGATGCGAGCACGACTGGCCCTTCCTCCCACTGCGGATCAGGGTACACTTCCGGCCCTCCCTCTTTTTCCGCCAAACGGTAAATCGTCGTCACTTCTTTGTACTTGGACAGCTCCTGCAAGGCAAAGGAGCTATTCGCCATGCCCGCAGGCAGCAAAATGTGGTCGATGATGTACTGCTCGTACGTTTTCCCGCTGACTCGCTCAATGATCGCGCCCAAAAGGGTATAAGCGTCGTTGGAGTAACTGAATTGCGCTCCGGGCGGCCCCAACAGCTGGTAGTCGATGTGGCTCATGACCTCCATGAAGTCTTCGGGGGTGTTCACCCATTTTTGCTGTTCTTTTTTGATTTGCTTGTGAATCGGATGATTCTCGTCTGCAATGTCGACGTCCGGCAGCCCCTTGATCGCCAAATAATCGGTGGGCAGCAGCGGGAATCCGGCTGTATGGGTCATGAAATGATGAATCGTCATCCGCTCGGTGCACGCCTGATCCGGTGTAACAAGCTCCGGCAAGTAGGCCAAAACCGGATCGTGCACCTCCAGTTTTCCAGCCTCTTGCAACTGCATGATCGCCACGCATGTAAACGACTTGGTAATCGAGGCGACACCCATTACCGTGTCAGGCGTAATCTCCCAGTGGCGCTCTTTGTCCCGATAACCGAATCCGCGGCGATACATGCTCTTCCCGTCCTGGTTCAAGCCCACGCATACGCCCGGTACCTGGCACTGGTCGATAATCGGCTGCGCTGCCTGTTCAAATTGCTCTTGCCAATCCATTTTCTCCACCCCGTTCCCTCCTGTTTACGGCTGCACCCAACTGTCTCCCAGCATGATTCCGTATAGCGAATCGAGCTTGACGCCATGTACCCGCTTGTTTACGGCAAGGAATGTCTTTTCTTCCGAGTAAGGAATCCAGTAGGCTTGTTCCACCGCGATTTTTTGGATCTCGGCAAAAATTTGCTTCCGCTTCTCCTGATCGCCGACAGTGCGGCTCTGTTCGAGCAGCGTATCCAGTTGCTCGTTTTTGATCTGGGCGTGATTCAATCCGCCGATCTGGCTGGAATGCATGAACAAATACAAAATGTCCGGATCAAAGTCGGTGTAGCCGAGCACATTCAAGTCAAACTGCCCTTTTGCCGACAAATCCAGTACGCTGCCCAGCTCCGCGTTTTGCACCTTGATCTCGACGCCGATTTCCTTGAACATGCTTTGCATCAGCGGAATGCTTTGCGAGCTCATTGCTGTGAGCAATTGCAGGCTCAAAGGCTGCCCGTCCTTTTCCCGGATGCCTTGTCCGCTTTCCTTCCATCCGGCCTCTTCCAGCAGCTTTTTGGCTTCCTCGATATTGAACGGGTAGCCGTATGTTTCCACAGCGGGATCGTAGCCGAACATTTTCCGCGGCAATGGCCCGAAAGCACTCTCTCCCTCGCCTTGCAGGTCAGCCTGGATGATCGCTTTTTTGTTCAAGGCCATGTTCAGCGCCTGACGCACACGCAGGTCGCCGAGAATCGGGTTTTCCAGGTTCATTTGAATAAAATTCACCCCCAGCTTCGTCGCTTCCAGCACTGCGAATTTGTCGCTTTGCTTGTACCCGGCTGCTTCCCGCGGCGAGATGGAAGCGATGTCGATCGAGCCGCTTTCCAGCGCGGCAATCGTCGTCTGGGCGTCTTTGATGAATTTGAACACGATTTTGTCCGGCATCGGCGGCCCTTGTGTTTGGACAAAAGGCTCTGCCCACTGGTACGCTTCATTGCGCACGAGCGTGATCGACTCTCCGGTCTTCCAGCTCTCGAATTTCCACGGCCCTACCCCGACCGGGTGCCGTCCATATTCGTTGCCGTATTTTTGCACCGCCTCCATGGACAGCGGCTGCGTCACGTTCGCTTGCACGAAGTAGGACAGCAGCGGAGCAGACGGTTCTTTGAGCTGGATGACGAGTGTCAGCTCATCCGGGGTAGTGATGGAGGCAATCACACTGAGCAGTGGTCCCACTCCTGGCGATGCGGTCTCTGGCGCCATCGCCCGCTCGAACGTCTCTTTGAAAGAAGCAGCCGTCAGCGCCGTGCCATCGTGGAATTTCACCCCCGGACGAATTTTGAAGGTCCAAGTTTTTTGATCGGCGGAGATGTTGTACGACTCCGCCAAATACGGCTTGATTTCGTTTGTTTGCGGATCGAGCGACAGCAGGGAACCGCCAATTAACCTCGACACGACTCCGCTCACGTCCATGTTTGTTTTGTGCACGTCGAGCGTATCCGGCTCTGCCGAAAGCCCCAGCGTAATCGTTCCCCCTGCCTGCGGCGCGCCCTCCGCCTTTGGTCCGGTTGCTTCCGGCGGCTTCGACGGAGTCGCTGACTGGCTGCAACCGATGACAAAGCTGATTAGCATGCAAAAGGTGAACAGGCACCCGATGCACCTGGCAACTGCTTTTCTTTTCCCCACAATGATCCCTCCCTCATGAACAATGGCTATTCGTTTACCCACATATCCTGGATCGTCAACGTTCCCAGCGGATTGGCTTCCACGCCTTGAATGCGGTTGCTTACGACCTGGAACGTTTTTGCCGAATACAGCGGAATCCAGTACGCCTGATCAACGACCAGTTTTTGAATGGCGGCGTACGCTTTCTTTCGCTCACCCGCGTCCGTTGCTGTGGAGCCTTTTTCCAGGAAATAGTCCAGCTCCTTGTTTTTGATGCGGAAAAAGTTCAATCCGCCGATCTGGTTCGAGTTCATGAACAAGTCCAAAATGTTCGGATCGATGCTGCCATGATCAGTTGCCATCAAGTCAAAAGAGCCTTTCACCGCTTGGGCATGCGCTGTCGCGGATTCGTAATTTTGAATATTCAGTTCTATTCCGATCTCTTTGAACATGCTCTGGATGAGCTGATGACCAGGCTTGGGATCATCGACGATCATCGTGAGGCTGAGTGTTTTGCCGTTCTTTTCGCGGATACCTTGTCCGTTCGGCTTCCAGCCCGCTTCCTCCAAAAGCCGGATCGCCTCTTCCTTGTTGTACTTGTAGCCATACTGCTCCACTGCCTGATCGTAGCCAAACATCGTGGGCGGGATCGGTCCGTAAACAGGCACGCCTTCTCCCTGCAAATCGGCAATGACGAGCGCTTCCTTGTTGATCGCCAGATTGAGTGCTTTGCGCACCTCCAATTCCCGTAAAATCTCATTCTCCATGTTCATGCCGATGAAGCTCTCCACTGGCTGCATTCCTTCCAGCACGGTGAAGTCTTTGTCGTCCTTGTACTTCTTCACGTCTTTGGCAGGAACGCCGGCAATATCAATCGTGCCGCTGTCCAGTGCAGCGATCAGCGTCTGGTTGTCCTTGATAAATTTGATGACGAGCTTGTCAGGACGGACTGGCCCCTGGTTTTTGACGAACGGGGCTGCCCATTGGTAGTCATCGTTGCGGACAAGCGTGATCGATTCTCCTGTCTTCCAGCTCTCAAACTTCCACGGCCCAACCCCTACAGGATTTCGTCCGAAGTCGCTGCCGAATTTTTGCAGCGCCGCAGGCAAAATCGGCTGCTGATAGCCTGCGTACGACAAGGAACCAAGCAGTGGCGCGGTCGGCTGATCCAATTGCAGAACCAAAGTTGACTCGTCGGGAGCAGAAATCGAGCGAATCGTGGTCAGCTCCTGTCCGGTTACCGGAGACGCTGTTTTCGGGTCGATGGCCCGTTCCATGCTTTCTTTGAAAATGGCAGCGGTCAGCGGCGTCCCGTCGTGAAACTTCACGCCTTTTCGCAGCTTGAACGTCCACGTTTTCCCGTCCTCCGAGATCGCATACGACTCGGCCAAATGCGGCTTCAGTTCAAACGTGTACGGATCGAGCACCATCAAGGCTCCGCCGAGCAAACCGCCGACAAAATTGCCTGCGGAGAGCGCGGTCTTTTGAGGGTCGAGCGTGTCTGGCTCCACCTGATAACCGATCGTGATGGTGCCGCCCGTTTTCGGAGTTAGGCTGGCGGTCGGTTTTGGCTGTTCCGCACTGCCTTGTTCAACTGGAGCTGTGGCAGAACTGCATCCGACTGCCGACAAAGCGAGTAAACAGACAAGCAACAAATACGACATGCGGCGATCCAAAAGCTTCTGTAGCATGGGTGCCCCCTTTTATGGCCTTGGCCAAATTTTCATTGTCGCTATATAGTCGCTAATTGCCGCTGAGATTTCCCTGTTGAGCTGGCGGACAGGAAACTAGCAGCCTGACAATCGCTCCGGCTTTCGCACATTTCGCATAGGAAAACCGGAGCCTGTCGGGTGTACGCTTACTGGTAATTCAACCGATAGACAGCGCGAGGACGTCCTTGTTGATACGGCTGTTCTTCGCCGATGACTTCCACTACCTGGTGGTCGATCAGCTTTTTCAAGGTGCGCTCCGAGCTGCGGCGGCTGATCTGCAAATAATCCGCCAGGTCGGTAGCTGTAAAGCGATTGTCGCGGCGCAGCCTGACATACTGGACGAGCTTGTTGATCGTCGCCACGCTCGACCCTGTTTTCTCGGCGATTTCCAAAATGGTCTTGTTCTCGCTTTTGAGCTGGAACGTCTTCGCCTGGGCGTTGACCGGGCCGATCACTTCTTTTTCATCCGTGACCAAATAGGCGCTGTTCTCATTCTGCTTCCGGGCGTGGTAAATCGCAATTCGCGCATTCGCCTCCGCTTCCTTCGCCGTCAGGCCAAACCCGAAGCCCATCGTCACTGTTACTTTGCTCAGTTGTTCGACGTTTTCCAACACTTGCACGATCTTGCCGTACTCGATCATTTGCTCGATGCTGCCGCGCGTGCCGTATATGATGAACTGATCCATCCCCAGCTTTTGGATCGAAGCATCTGTCTCCTTGACCAGTTCGAGCAGCTCTTGCAGCAAAATGATCGCTGCGTCCTGCATCTGGCTTTCCGTCTCGTAGCTTGCCCGTTCCTGCTGATGAAAAGTCGCGATCCCGACGGCAATTTGCGAGTTTTTGCTGATTTTCAGCTGACCGAATGCGACGGCCTGATTGATCGCGTCCCGGATGTTCTTGTCCGGAACGATCAGCGGCGCACACGGTATGCCCAGCTCGCGCAGCCGAACGTGCACATAGTCAACGCCAGTCAACGCGAACTTGCTCTCTTGTTTCTCCCAATGCTCCCGATGAAACCGGATCACTTCCTCGACGTCGAACCTCGTGCCTCCGTCTTCCACAATCTCGCTGTAATCCGTCACATGCCAGGAAGTCGGCTGCAAGTCCAGTTCTTCTGCCACTTTTGCGATATACGCAGCTTTTGGCATGTCGATGGAAATATGCTCCAATCCCCCCTCGACATTGAGCATGGTATGAAACAACGACAGTGAGATCGTGTATTCATCAAAAGGAATGTACACCGCTGGCCATTTTTTTTGCTCGATCTTGTCTCTGGCGAAAAAATACGGCAGCGGCCCGGCAAACAGCAGCACATCGCAATCGTCAACAAGATCGAGTATAGCTGCACTCTCTTTTGGATTCTGGTACGTATACGATTTCATCTGGATATTCGCGTCTGCGTTGACGTTTTTCAAGATTCTTGGCAGAAATTCTTCCGAAGAGATTGCCGCTATTTTAATGAGCATAAGTCCATTCCCTTTTCTGTCTTATTTCCAGACTTCCCGATAGACTCTGAGGAAGTTTTTCGCCATGATCAGCTCGATTGCCTCGTCCGTATACCCTCTGCTGGCAAGACCGCGCAAGATTTCCGGCACCTGGATATGTCCTTTCACGACGTCAAAATCTTTGCGCGTCAGCGAAGTGAGTGCATCCGGCGACTCGTATTTCATAAAAGGCTCGATAATATCAAGGCCGATTCCGACGTGCTCGACCCCGACAAGCTTGGTAATGTGGTCCACGTGGTTCAGCAAATGTTCGAGATCAGACTGTTCATCCCGATCCGCGACAAAAATGTTGACCCCATTCATCCCGATGACTCCGTTCGTGGCAGCAATCGCCTTGATTTGCTCGTCGGTCAGATTGCGCATGGAGCTGGCGAGTGCCCGACAGTTGGAATGGGAAGCGATGATCGGCTTTTTCGCGATTTCCACGACATCCCAAAAGCCTTCGTCGTTCAGATGGCTCACATCTATAATCATCCCCATCGCTTCCGCTGCTTCAATCAGCCGCACGCCGAACTCGGTAATCCCGCCTTTTCGCCCTTCACGCACAGGTGTAAAATGACTGCCGTCGCCCACGAAATTGCGCCTGCTCCAGACGAGTCCCAGAAACCGGACCCCCAGCTCGTAAAAGACGCGCAGCATACTCAAATCATTGTACAGCGGCTCCGCCCCTTCCAGCGAGAGGACGAAGCCGACTTTCCCCGCTTTTTTTGCCGTCTCGATATCCGCCACGCTTTTGCATACCATCACTTTGTCCGCAGACTCGTCCGCTTCTGCATGCAGGGCGCTGATTTGCTGAAGCGCTTTGCGCAAGCCCAGCTCAGGCAAAAACTTGCTGTCGATATAAATCGCGGAAACAACCGTCTGTACCCCGCCTGCGATAAAATCCGGCCAATAATCCGCTGCAATGACTTGTTTTCTGCCTAGCTCACGCTGAATCGCCACATCCATCAGCAGATCAAAATGAGCATCGATCACATGTGTCATACGCCGTGTCTCTCTCCTTTTCCCAAAGGCTCTCTCATATCTCTACTATTTCAATGCCTCAGGATTGAGCGCTTCCAGCTCAGCCAAGACAAACCGTCCATCTTTGCGAATCAGCCGATCGTCGAACCAAATCTCGCCGCCACCGTACTCGGGACGCTGAATCGAGACCATATCCCAATGAATTGTCGAGTTGTTCCCGTTGGAGGCAGCGTCGTAGCATTGGCCTGGGGTAAAGTGAAAGCTTCCGTCTATTTTTTCATCAAACAAAATATCGCGCATCGGCTCCCGGATGTAAGGATTGACCCCTAGCGCAAATTCTCCGATGTATCTCGCGCCTTCATCCGTATTCAAAATGTCTGTCAGCCGCTTCGTATCATTGGCTGTCGCTTGCACGATCTTGCCTTGCGCAAACTCCAGGCGAACATGCTCAAACGTAAAGCCTTGATAAGGAGAAGGCACATTGAAAGTAATGACGCCGTTCACCGAATCTCGAACCGGGGCTGTGAACACTTCCCCGTCCGGAACGTTTTTGTCGCCAGCACACAGGACAGCAGATATGCCTTTGATAGAAAAGGCCAGCTCCGTGCCTGGTCCTATTATTTTGACACGGTCTGTTTGTTCCATCAATTCCTTTAGCGGCTGCATCGCCTTCGCCATCCGGGCGTAGTCCATCGTGCAAACGTCGAAGTAAAACTGTTCAAAAGCTTCCGTGCTCGTATTCGCCAACTGCGCCATGGCAGGATGCGGATAGCGGAGATACACCCATTTTTTATGGAGCCGCACTTGCCGTACTTGGCTGGCAAAAGTCGCCGCCAGCTTCATCTGTTCCTCAGGCACATCCGCCAGCTCGTTGATGTTGTGGCCGCCTTCGATGATAATTACCGCATCCATCTTTTCCATCTGATACCGATCAATCTCCGCCTCGGCCCTGAACTGCTCGGCAGTCCCGCCTAGCAAAAGTTGGCGTTGCACCGTGCGATCCCGCAAGTTTACAAAAGGATGCCCGCCCGCTTGCTGCACCGCTTTCACCAGTTCTTTGACCATGGACATATCCACTTCAATCGCTTCAATCAGTACGCGGTCTTCCGGCTGTACGCGGGTAGAGTAGTTGACCAGCACATTCGCCAGTCTGGTCAGTCGTGAGTCCAGCATCGTTTCCTGACACCTCCGTCATCTGTAAAATTTTTTTCTTTTGCCTGCCTCATCACCCGTTCCTTTCATAAAGATGACAAGCAACCAGTCGCCCCTCTACCTCTTGTAAAGCAGGGGCGGTCGTCTTGCATATATCCATGCACGCCCAACAGCGCGGATGAAACTTGCAGCCGCTCGGCGGGTTGGATGGCGAAGGCAAATCTCCCTTCAGGAGAATCCGTTCCCTTTTTTCATCGGGATCAGATACCGGAACGGCCGACAGCAGCGATTGCGCATACGGATGCAACGGTTTGGCAAACAGGTCTTCCTTGTTCGCCAGTTCGATCACCTCGCCCAAATACATGACGGCCACTCTGTCCGCGATATGCTCGACCACGCTCAAATCGTGCGAGATGAACAAATAAGTGAGTGAAAGCTGCTCCTGCAAGTCTTGCAGCAAATTGAGAATCTGGGATTGAATCGACACATCGAGGGCGGAAACCGGCTCGTCGGCGATGATCAGCTTCGGTCTGAGCATCAGCGCGCGGGCAATTCCGATCCGCTGGCGCTGTCCGCCGGAAAATTCATGCGCATACCGCGCCAGCTGCTTTTTGCTCAAACCGACGAGTTCCATCGTGTCTTCGATCAATGCTTGTCGCAGTTCTTTCGGAATGCCGTGGGCGATCAGCGGCTCGGTCAGGATGCTCTTGATCGTCAGCTTGGGATTGAGCGTATCAAACGGATTTTGAAACACCATCTGCATATTGCGTCTGACCTGGTGCATGTCCGCTTTTTTGAAGGGGCGAATGTCTCTGCCTTGAAACACGATTTCGCCTTCGGTTGGTTCAATCAAGCGCAAAATGCATCTGCCCAGCGTCGATTTGCCGCAGCCCGATTCCCCGACGATTCCCAGCGTCTCCCCTTCTGTCACCGTCAAGTTCACACCGTTTACGGCGTGTACGCAGGTCGGCTGTTGCAGCCACCCTTTTCCGGTGAGAAACCGCTTTTGCAAATTTCTCACTTCCAACAGCGGTGTTTTCATGCATTCACCGCCGTTCCCTTGGTGTGCTCCTGATACAGCCAGCAGCGACAATCAGATGCTTGGTCGACAGCCAAAAGTTGCGGATTTTGCTCCAGACAAACTGGCATGGCTTTGTCGCACCTGGGAGCGAAGCGGCAGCCTTGCGGGTACTCCTCCGGGGTCGGCACGCTGCCTGCGATGCTGTACAGGCGCTTTTGCCCTTTGGACCGATGCGGGGTCGACTGGATCAGCCCGATCGTGTACGGATGCTTCGGGTTGCGCAGCAACGTACGGACGTCAGCTGATTCGATGACTTGTCCCGCATACATGACCATCACCCGGTCACACGTCTCTGCCACCACTCCCAAGTCGTGCGTGATCATGATCAAGGACGTGCCCCGCTCGGTACGGACGTTTTGGATCAGCTGCAAAATTTGCGCCTGAATCGTCACATCCAACGCTGTCGTCGGCTCATCCGCGATCAGCAGCTTGGGGTTACAGGCAATCGCCATCGCGATCATGACGCGCTGCCGCATTCCGCCGGACAAGCGATGCGGGTATTCGTGGTAAATTTCTTTGGCGCGCGCAATGCCTACCTGTGTCAGCAGCTCGATCACTTTTTCCTTGGACTGGGCACGCTTCATCCCCTCGTGCTTTTCCAGCCCCTCGCTCATTTGTCTGCCGATGGTCAGGACAGGGTTCAGCGATGTCATCGGCTCCTGGAAAATCATCGCCATTTCTTTGCCGCGAATGTTTTGCATCTCGTATTCGCTGCACGACAATATTTTTTGCCCGTTCAGCAAAATGCTTCCTTCCGTCTTGCCGTTCTTGCCCAAAAGGCGCATCAGGGACAGGGACGCTACGCTTTTGCCGCACCCCGATTCTCCGACGATGCCCAAAGCCTCGCCTTTTCTGACGTACAGCGAAAGATCGTCTACGACCTTGAAAGCCTTTTCATTTTTCGTAAAAGTAGTTGTCAGGCCGGATACCTCCAGCACATGGGTCATTTTGTCTGCACTCCTTTCCAGCTACAGCACTCGCTGCCTTGATTGCTCCGCCTCATGCTTTCGGGTCAAAAATGTCGCGCAAAGCATCTCCGAGCATGTAGACGGTAAAAACAACGACGGTAATCGCGATCCCCGGAAAAGTCGCCAGCCACCAGGCTTCCCGCAAGTAATCTTTGCCTTCGTTCAGCATCGTTCCCCACTCCGGGGTAGGCGGCTGTGCCCCAAGTCCGATAAACCCGAGCGCAGATGTGGACAGAATCGCTCCGCCGATGAACATGGTCGTATACACAATCAGCACGTTGGCGATATTCGGAATCAATTGGTTGATGATGATCCACCAGTTTGAGCTGCCGATGGATCTGCTCGCTTCCACGTACCCGGACTCTTTGATGGACAGCGCTGCTCCGCGGACCAAAATCGAAAACCCGGGAATGGAGGCGATTCCGATCGCAATCATGGCATTTTCCTGGCTTGGCCCCAAGGCTGCGACGATTGCCAGAGCGAGCACAATCCCCGGCAAAGCCAGCAGCACGTCCATGATTCGCATGATCAGATTGTCAAAAAATCCTCCGATGTAGGCGCTGGTCACTCCGAGGAGCGTCCCGACCACAAAGGTCATCGCCGACGCCATGACTGCTGCCGTCAGCGTCACCCGCGTGCCGTACAAAAGCCGCGATAAAATGTCTCTGCCGATCGCATCCGTCCCAAGCCAAAACTGTTTCGACGGGCCTTGCATGAAAGCTTCGTAATACGTTTTGGTCGGATCGTGCGGGGCAATCCACGGGCCGATAATCCCGATCACGATAATGCCGAGCATCATCAAAAAGCTGTATTTCGCCTTTTTTCTTTGCATGATTTTGCCGAGCAATTCGAAGCGGGGAAGCTGGCGTTCTTTGCGCCACATGGAGCGAACGGTTACGGCCTTGTTGATCTCGCTCATGTCATGCACCCTCCCTTTTGGCGGAAAAATTGATCCGGGGATCGAGCAGAGCGTACAAGACGTCAATTACAATCACGACAACGACGTAAATCGCTCCGATGAACAATGTCGTTCCCTGGATCATCGGAAAGTCCCGGGAGCTGATCGCCTGGATGGCCAGAGTGCCGATTCCCGGCCAATTGAAAACTTGCTCCACGATGACGGCTCCACCCAACAGGCCCGCAAACTCCAGGCCAATGACGGCGACAATCGGGATCATCACATTGCGAAAAGCGTGGCGGAGCAAAATGATTCGTTCCCCCATGCCTTTTGCCCGGGCGGTTCGGATGTAGTCGTTGGACAAAATTTCTACCATCCCCGCGCGAGTAAGCCTGCTGAGTGCTGTCGCCATCAAGGTGCCGAGCGTGAGGGCAGGCAGCACGATATCCAGCAATCCGGTTCCGCCCGCAATCGGAAACCAGCCTAAATGCACCGAGAAGACGAGGATGACGAGCAACCCCAGCCAAAAACCGGGCAACGCCATGCCCAAGGTGGAAAACATCATGATCATCCCGTCGATAAACGTGTCCTTGAATCTCGCGGCAATCACACCCAGCCCCACTCCGACGATCACGGCAACGCCCAGGCTTGCCACTGCCATTTTCGCCGTTGCCGGAAAGCGTTCGGCGATCTCGGTACTGACCGGCCTGCCCGTTTTGAGCGAAGTGCCCAAGTCTCCTTGAATCAAGCCGGATGCGTAGCTGACATACTGGGAGACGAGCGGCTTGTTCAGCCCAAGCTCTTCGCGCAAGGCTTCGATTTGCTCCACTGTCGCCCGCTGTCCAAGCATAATTCGCACCGGATCGCCCGGGATGAAATGGATGAGCATGAAGGTAAACACCGAAAGTCCAAAAAGAACGACGACGCCAGACATCAATCGTTTGAGAATAAATTGCGTCATGAGGCAGGCACCTGGTTGCAAAGATAGATGAGATAACTGCCGTTTTGCTTGCCGGCAAGCAGTGAGCCAAGCCCGACTTTTTTGCCATGCATTCTGGTGATCGACACGTTCCGCCCCTCCCTGTTTGTTTTTCAGCGACATTTGTCGTTATATAGTCGCTATTCATTTGAGTATCAGTCTATTCGAAATTGATAGAAAGTTCAATATGTGATTTTGATTTTTTCTGATAGTGGTGGGAACTAGGCGGGCAGCCTGTGGGCGGACAAGTATTGCCAATCAGCTTTTTCATCTTCAGGCAAAAAAGAGAAAACCCGCTTTCTCCTGCATGGCAGAAAGCGGGTTTTTATGCGTGATTAGTCCCAATTCGGCAAGTTCACGTCTTCGTCTTTTATCAAAATTTCTTGGTATTTCACGATCTTATTGTTCGCGTCGACCTCGAACAAAATGAACCACATGCCGGGCACTCCGCGGAACTCCCCTGACTCGTGCAGTTGTTTCGCATCATCTGGAACGGCATCGCCAGCTTTGTACTTATCAGTTGGCTGTCTGTCCGACATCGTGTTCAAGTAGCGCACGTTGTTAAAATCAATTGCGGAAGGCAGAACAACTTTGGAGAAGTACTCATCTGACGAAGCTTCCAAATGGGCACCAAGCTCTGGCAAAGGGGGTGGTGTGCCTGGGTCGGTCGGCGTGCCTGGATCGGTCGGCGTGCCCGGATCAGTCGGCGTGCCTGGATCGGTCGGCGTGCCCGGATCAGTCGGCGTGCCCGGATCAGTCGGCGTGCCCGGATCAGTCGGTGTGCCTGGATCAGTCGGGGTTCCCGGATCGGTTGGCGTGCCTGGATCAGTCGGCGTGCCCGGGTTGGTCGGCGTTCCGGCGTTTTCCACCGTTACGGCCAGATGCTTCTCGCCCGCTTCTTTCGCTTCGAACATCAGCGAATTTGCGGAAATCGCGACATGATAGATGCTGTTCAATTCGAAATCGTCAGCGACTGCCTGTCTGATTTTTTCCGCCACCTGTTCGGCGCTGTCGTTTGCCTGTACGGCAACGGCAAGTTTTTTATCAACTTGGCCGTCCGCAACGTGCAGGATGACCTTCCCTGTAACGGCAGCTCCTGTGGTCACTCTAACCCGGAAGATCGCATTTTCGCCCTTATGCCCGTAATGCCCTTCTCTTACTGTGGTGAACGACCCCCACGTCAAGCCTTCTACAGCCGAGCCGGAGCCATTTTCCACCACGCTCATCAGCACAGTCGCTTCATCGCCAGCGCCTGGCATTTGCTTGATGATGATTCCCGCCGGATCAGAAGACATGATTACTTGGTAGTTGTTTCCTTCCGGGTGATGTTTAAGCGCTGCTGTCAACACGGATGCTACTTCCGAAAGCATTTGCTCTGTATCCCATCCGACATACAGCTTCATGTTCAAAGGTAGTTTGCGATTCAAGTAATCAATCGTGTTTACATCCGTTCCGTTGATCGACATGTTCAGTACGAGCAGTGCGGTTCCCGGGCCGTTGATCGGCTGTCCGTTTGCTCCTGTAACCGTACCGGAAAGCGGCAGGAAGTATTCTCCGAGAACTTCCGTTGTCGCCTCTCCTTCCTGTCTGGTCACCACATCTGACAGAACCACCCCTGTGCTGTCCGCAAGTGCAACCTCTGGGTCTACATGAACCGTTGCTTCAACATGCACAGACTGATTTGCCTTGACCCCTGTCGGCAAGTTCAAAAGACTGCCTGTTACCGTTACATTTTGTGCATTTTTATCTTGTTTTTGGTAATCGATCGATTGCAAATCCCACTTCACGTCAACCTGAATCGTGCTGTTGTCCGTCAGGTTTACCGTTACATGTGTCGGCAGATTGAAGCCTTTTTCTGTTGCGTTCGTCCCGTTGGCAATGCCGCTGATGGAAACCGAATCGACACTCTCTACATAACGAACTGCTTGAACCGTAACATTTGCCGTCGCAGTCTGATTGTTCTCCGCTACTCCTGGCGGGAGGTTTACCAGCGTACCTGTCACGACTACCGATTGCTCTTGCTCATCTGAATCATTGTAGGTCGATCCCTCTACATCCCATGTTACGTCTACTTTCGCGTTTTTGCCGTCCTGCAAAGTTACATCCACCTGTTTCGGCAAGTAAGCGGCCAAATACGTTTTGCTGATTCCGCCCGGTACATTCGCAACAGTTACAGTCGCTACATTGGTAATCGGCACGGCATCTCCAGTCGCAACGGTAGCCTTCGCTTTCAGTATGCTGCCTGGAACAATTCCATCCGGAATGTTCGTCAGGTTGCCTTCGACCTCGAATGTCTGCGCTGTTGCTTTGGCAGGATCATAGGTTGTGCTTGCTACGTCCCACTGAACAGGCACTGCTACTTTTTTGCCCCCGGACAACACGACTTCAACGGTTTCCGGCAAGCCCAATGCTTTTGCCGTTTTCGCCGTTCTGCTCAGTACACCTGTGAGTTGGACTGGCGTAATGCTTTCGATTTCCCGTGCGGCATTGACAGAAATTTGGATTTCCGCCTCGACATTTTGGTCGTTCTTGATCCCGCGCGGCAATCCGTAGCGATCTCCCAGACGGCCTTTGATCGTGACAACATGGGCTGCCAGATTTTGTGGATCATAATCGCCTTGCTGCCATGTAACACCCACGTTTTGGGTACTGTTATCACTGAGCGTAACCGTTACTTCATTCGGAAGACCAAGCTGATAGAAGTTAGTTCCGTTTTCAACGTTCGTCTTCATCGGCACGGAAGCTACGCTCATGACTTGCATCGCACCCTCAACCGTGATTTTCGCCTGTGCTTTGAGGTTTTGCGCGTTTTTCACACCTGTTGGCAGCTCTGCGCTCCAAGAACTTCCTCGCAGTGTACCTACGGCTGTAAAGGTCTGTTTGCTGGACAAATCAGGATCGTACGCGCTAAAGTCCCAACGCACATACAATTCTGCTTTTGTTCCATCGCTCAAGGTCACTTCTACCCAGCTCGGAAGCTCGAAGTTATAGGCAGGGGTGTGGTTTTCGTACGATTTTTCCGCAACCTCTGGTACGCTAACGATCGTTTTATCCGTGTTCGGTACTGGCTGTCCTTTGGAAGCTGCATCAATTTTTGCTGTTTGCGCATCAATGCGAGCTTGCCACTCGGCAATGGTTGTGGCTTGCGCCATTGTTTGCTTCGCTGCATCCAATGCTGCTTGCGCTGCCTGTCCGCCATCCTGAACCGCCTTCTGAATGTCTTCCGCGGTAGCGAGTGCGAGCGATTCGTATGCTTCGACTGCCGTTTTCACCAGAGCGAGCTTGTCCAAAGCTGTTTTCAGATCGTTCAGGGAGTGCGCTCCCATTTGGATGCTTCCCAGATCGACATTCGGCGTTGCCGTCAGCTTCTCGATGAGTGCCAGCAGTTCATTTGCGTCTTGGTTTGCAAATGTCAGGCTGCTTGTACCCAGACTCAGCTCTCCCAATGCGCCGCGAATGTCCAGCTTGGCATCTGTTACCGTGCTTCCAACTTCCAGCTTGCCGACTTTCGCCCCAGTATCGAGCTGAACAAACGAGTTGCCGTTGACCACAACATCCCCTGCGATCGTTCCTTGCAGCTTGATCGGTTGCTGCGTGGAACCGGACATGATTTCCAGTCGCTGAACAGAAGAGTTCGGGTCTACTTTCACGCTGCCGCCATCCGGGTCCGTAATCGTGATTTGCTGGATCACGCTTCCGGCTCCTCGTACATCGAGCGTTCCCACCGCAACGTTTTGCACTTGCACGCCGTTTACTTTGACGTTTTGCAAAATGACCGTAGCATTCTTCGCATCAACAACCAGACTGCCGTTGCTTCCGCCCGTTCCGCGAATATCGAGATTTTGCAGAGTAATGGTGCCTGCTGCGTTCGTGCTGATGCCAATGTTTCCGTTCACTGTAGTCAAACCGCTGTTAGGCCCATATGAACCGAGGCTGGAAAGCTGGAACGATTTGTTGAATGTGCCTGCGGCTTTGTTTGGCGCAAGCTCGCTGTTCGGATCAACCGGGATGGTTGGCGTAGTTGGAGTCGTTGGCGAAATGACCGCATCCAAAAATTGAACTGCAAACGAATCGGTAGTCAAATCACGGGACGCGCCGCTCACTTTTTCTTTCGCTACCGTTACTTTGAGCTGGGAAACGCTATCGCCAGTTGTGTGTCGCTCTGCTTTTCCCGTGAAGCTGATGCGCAGCTTCTGGTCATCTACGCGGACAACATTCGCTTTCAAGCCAGCAGGGAGCTTCGCTACCGTCACATCTTCGTTTGCAATATCTTGTGCAAACGTTCCGGCTGTCAATGTTACTTCCAACTGTTCAGCAATTTGCCCGTCATTGGACGCGGACTCTGTCACGCGAGATTGGCCCAGCACCAGCTGCGGTCTTTTTCCTGCGCTCACTTCAATCGCGATCGTAGCAGAGACTCCCGCGATCGTCGCCGTGACTTCCGTTGTTCCGGCTGCCTTCGCTGTAACGGCACCGTTTTCGCTAATCGTCGCTACCGCGTCGTCCGCGATTTTCCAGTTCACGTCGTTTCCGCTCACAACCCGACCCGAACGATCGGTTGCCACAGCCCACAACGCAAGGGAGCGATCCTCGGCATCACTGGCATGCAAAATCGCGTCGTGGCCAAAGTGCATGATTTCTACTTTTTGCGGCTTCGTGCCTGTTCTTGCCACCGTAAATGGCTTGGCGCTGGCCTCGTAATCTTTATAGGTTACAGCCATACCTACTTCCTGATCTCTTTTGGCAGGTTCAATCGGCTCGAATACTAGCGTAGCGGTCTGTGTTTCCTCGTTCCAGTCTACCCGGGAGACGGACACATTTTTCTGTTTCTTGTTAATGGTGGTCGCAAGCGTAAAATCATCGGCAGATGGCATGCCGTCAGCAGCATCATGCACTTTCATGGAGACAAATCCATTGGCCGCTTCCAGATTCGTCACCAATGCATTCCCCGGTGTTACCTCCAGCTTGAGCGAAGCGGTTTTCTTGCCGGATGTCGCTGTAATATTTACCGTTCCCACACCTACCGCGCGCACATTTCCTTTTCTGTCAACGACAGCGATCTTCTCGTTGCCCGATTTCCAGACAACAGACGGATCTTTCACTTGTCGGCCAGCTTTATCTCTGGCAACAGCCACCAAAGACATGCGGTCATCTTCGGTTCCAAGTGCCAGTTCGGCGTCTGCCCCGATGTACTCGACAGACAAACTCTCCATGCGCTCTTGCCTGCGGGCCAGCTCATAGCTGGTTGTCACGGATTCATTGCCTTTGTAGGAAATAGCGATATCTACTTTTTGTTCCTTCGTGGAAAAAGCAAGCGGACTGAAGGAGATCAGCGCAGTGGATGTCTGCTCATCCCAGGCAAATTTGGTTACCTTCACTGTTTTTTGCCGTTTGCCGTTCACGTCCAGCGCCAGACTGAAATCGCCTTGCACAGGTTTTTTCTCCTGTTTGCCCGTGAATGCAACCTTGATCAGACCGTTTACCGCTGACGCAGAAGCAATCGCGAACGGCTTCTCACTGGAACTGGGCGCAACGTGAGACTCTACAGCACTTGCATACGTCTGGGCACTCTTCGACATGCCAAACGCAGTTACTGGTGACAGTGGCGCAACTGCCGACAGGAGGAAGCCTGTCGAGATCGCCACGTGACAAATCGTTTTCTTTTTCATTTCTATTGCTCCTTTTTCATAAATAATGATCAAGAGTGAACATATAACGATAATCATTATCAATAATGCCGCAAAAAAACAGGGCTCGCAGCGCGTATCCCTGTCATTTACTGAAAATGATAATCCTTCTCAACTACAGGCATGAATCATTATGCTCCTGTCCTCAACATCCGTCAAGAAATATTTTACATGTAAATTTTTTGCTTTCGAAAAGTCTTTCTTGACAAATATATTGACCTTGTATAAAAATTTGGATGTCCCGCGTGAATGATAATACTTTTCAACTACGGCAATTTTTTCAAATTCATGCCGGGGTGATTTTTTTGAAGCAGTCAGCAGCGCTGTTCAAGCTGTACGCGTTTCCGTATCTCGTTCTATTGATGCGTATTTTATTCGGAGTAGGCTGGTTTTTGGCCGGGTTGACCAAAATTACGGAAAAATCCTGGTACTCCAAGCCAGGCATATTTCTTCACGACTATCTGGTTCAGGCCGCACAAAAACCGCAAACGCCCGATTTTTACAAAGTTTTTATCAATGAAATTGCCCTGAATCACGTCATGTTTCTCAACTACGTCATTCCGGTCGTTCAGATTGCCATCGGCATCTTGTTAATGGTCGGTTTGTTTATCAAACAAGATATTCTCTTTTGTCTGTTCATGCATATCAACTTTATTTTGTCAGGAAATATGAATCTGACCAGTCTCGTGCTCTACACCAGCGCCTTCGGTTTGTTGCTGTGCCGAAGCTACACGTATGCGTACAGTCTCGATCGGGCTTTTGGCCGGGCACCATCTGAACGCGAAAAAGACCCCGCGCTTTTCCTGTCTCATCATCCATAATCTCGAAGCTTAAGGCACAAAAAAGCCCCGCTCTGTCCTAGGCATCTGCTCTAGGCAAGAACGGGGCTATTCAGTCATGCTTGATATGCTATCTCGTCGTCGTGAACCAGCCAAAATGCACGTGCTCACTGGCGTAATAATCGGTCTGTCCCTGGAAATAGCGCTGCTGGATCACTGCTGGACTGGCATGCTCGTGGAGGGAAAAACCGAAGCGGGAAAGATCGCGTGCAAGCTCCTCCGGGTCGAAGCTCGTCTGGAACGGCTCGCCGATTTTTCGCAATTCAGCCTGCATAATCAGCTCTGTATTGGTGGGAGTGAAGTAATCAAAAATGACCGAGCTGCCCGCAGGTGTCGTCTCGGCTATAGAGCCCAGTGTCGCAAGCACTTCGTCTCGTGACAGGTACATCGTGACCCCAAGCCAGCTAACAACCGTCTTCTTTTGCGGATCATATGCTGTACGGCGAAGCGCTTCTGCCAGGCTTTCTTTGGCAAAATTCACTGGAACGAAATGCAGCTGAGGAGAAATCTCCCACCCCAGTTCAGCCAGCCGTTCCTGTTTGAAAGCTTGCGTCGCCGGATGATCGACTTCGAACAAGTGAAGCTTCTCCAGCAGTTCTGGACGTCGGAAAGCAAACGTGTCCAGCCCTGCACCCAGGATCACGTACTGCTCTGCTCCTTGCTCTACAGCCTGCTCCAAAATCTCCTCCGTATACCGTGCCCGGCTGACCACCTGAGGCAAGCCCATTGCTTGCAGCAGGGCAGGCAGCGTAGTCATTTCCCCGGCGCCCGCTCCTGATGTGAGACCGCTCGCAAAGCCTTGCTCGATAAGTGTACGGCGTTCCTCCGGGATCAGAGCCAGAGCCAGAAAATCGTCAAAAATTTTAGGAGTCTCGTTCATGGCGTGGTAACCGCGAATGTAGGCAGAGATGATTGCAGTCAGGCTTACCTGGTTTTCTTTCATCAGACATCCTCCCTTTTGCCAATCAGGTTTGTATGCTTCAAGGAGGAGTATAGCAGGGATGGGGATATAATCAATGTTTTAAATATTAAATTATATCATAAATATATTTTTATGTCAAGATGACTTATTTGTCCGTTTGTTGACATTTTTTCGTTTTGTCGCTGTAAAAAGCGGGTGATCGTGCTGGGCGTTAGGGCTACGTTCATGAAACAGCTTTGCTGAATCATCCGTCCTCTCCCAAAAAATGGGGCTTCCCACTAAGGGCAGCCCCATTTCTCGTTTCTCGTTACATTGTCCAAACGTCCCGTTTACTTCTCGCTTGTATCTGCGAGTTGCTCCGTGCCGTCTGCGGTCTGGTATGCGGCATGTGGCATGGTGGCCTCCGCAATCTCAGCAAAAGCCCAATGCGTCTGTGGAACGTCTTTCCAGATCATCTTCGTCATGCCTTCAAGCGGTCCCCTGCCCGTTACGCGATTGAACAGAGCCGTTGCTTCCGCACGAGTCAGTCCCTGATCTGGATGGAATAATCCATCGACATATCCTTTCATGATGCCTTGCTCGACAACAGCAGCAACCTGCCATACGGCCCAATGACCTTGTACATCTGCAAAAGGCAGATCCCTTTTGATCGTATACAAGTTTTTCCACTTGGCGATAATACTTGCCATTTGCGCGCGTGTCACAATTGCCTCCGGATGGAACAAACCATTGGCGTCTCCACTCATCAATCCGGCATCGCGCACCTTTTGAATCGATGCTGCAGCCCAGTGGCCAGCTTTTACATCTGCAAATACGCCGCTCTCTTGTGGAACAGATTGACCTGTCTCTTGCAGGAAAGACGCTAACATCGCAGCCATTTCCGCACGAGTCAAGATTCGGTTTGGCTGGAATGTCCCGTTCGGGTAGCCGACCATATACGCCGGATGTTCTACATACAACTGTTTGCCTTTCAAGGAGAGAATCGTGAACGTGCTGAACTTGCTGATTTCAATCTCGATACCGACAGGCTTTCCGTTTTCGTCGTAACGAATGGTTCCTGTCTTCAGCTCCTTCTCATCGTCCGCATGCTCTACAAAAACGGCAAGTGTAGAGAGGAAAGCCTGCAAATCATCCGGATTTTTCGGCAGCTCGACATCCTCCAACGGGAAAGTGACACGCGTTCGGTGGTTGCTGTAGTTGGTTTCAATAGTCATCGGCTTGCCCACGACTTGTACTTGCTGTCCACCCGTTGCTCGTTGCACGATCTCGTCGTCGATCGTTTGCTGTGCTATCTCTTTTTTGTCTTGTGAATTGGTAATCGGTACAATTCGGAAATACAGCTTGTCTGACAACATCGCCAAAGTTTCTCTTGGAATGGTAATGACGACATCTTTTGTGCGAATCTCAAGCGCAACCCGCTGCTGCTTGATCAGCTCAAGGGCATTTGTCGGCACTGTTACCAAGATTTCATCAGCCGGACTGCCCGGGAGATCATCAATCGCAATTCGAATGATGTCTTTTTTGTTTTGCTCTGCTCTTTGCAAAATGGCTTTGGCTGTTTCCTGATGCAGGACGACTTCGTCTGCTTTTTTGTTTTTGGAGGTGGTAGTGCGTACGATTTCAAGCGGCTCGAACACAATTCCTTCGTTACCTGCCTCGACTTTGACAGTTCGCGTCTGGTCCTGTGGAGTTGTTTCCGGTTGCTTGCGCCGCTTCTCTTTATCTTTTTTGTCATCGTCACGCTCTCTGTCCCGCGTCGCTGCCCTGACCGTCACTTTGACGCTGGCCCCCAAACGCTCCGGATTTTCTACATCATCCGGCAGGTTGACCAAAATCCCTTCCACGGTGAAACGCTGCTTTTCCTCGCTGTCAGGATCATAGTCGGCGCTGTCGACATCCCAGCTGACTTGGACTTCAAGTGTGCTATCATCATCCAACGTTACCCTGACCTCTTCGGGGAGTCCCAAAGCAGAGGCTGTTTTTCTTGTGCCGTTTTTTACATCATCGATCGCTTCCGGGTTTCGGACTTTGACGATTTTGCGGACCTGCTCATTTTCAGCACGGACTCGCACCTGAATGCTGGCTGTGAGATCTTTGCTGTTGGTTACCCCTTTTGGCAGCTTCACCAATTCTCCTGTTACGGTAAAGCTTTGACTTTCCTTGCTTTCGGGATCGTAATCAGCTTCAGAGACAGCCCAATCGACGCTGACAGAAAGCTTGCTGTCGTCATCGAGCGTCACTTCGACCCGCTCAGGCAGTCCCAACGCTTCTGCCGTTTTCGGCGTCCCATTGGAAAGGCCCGTGATTGGCGCCAGTTCAGCCACGCGGACAATATCGGTTTCTTTTGCCGAGTCTGCTAAAACGGTCACCTGAATGCTGGCTGTCAAGTTTTGCGGGTTGGTAATGCCGCCTGGCAGATGAACCAGGTTGCCTTGAACGGTAAACGTCTGCTTTTCTTTGCTGTCAGGATCGTATGAGGCATCCGCTACCATCCAGTCCACATCTACTTCGATCGTTGCACCGCTATTCAACGTCACTTCTACCTGCGAAGGCAAGCCTAGCGCGGAGGCTGTTTTCGCCGTGCCGTTTGGCAAGCCAGTTATCGCCGGAGCCGGTTTGACATTGGTCACCACGATGCTTGGTACGTAGATGGAGTAAGATTCTGTCATGACCGAGCTGTCTGTCATGCCTGGCTTTGTTGCCATGGCTTTGATCGTGAGTGCGCTGTTTACAGGAATTGCTGTGCTGTAAACGTCGCTGCTTGCTGTCGGTGTGCTGCCGTCTGTTGTGTAATAGATGGTCGCTCCCGGCGTGGTAGTTTTCAGAGTGACAGGGGTTCCCGGTGTGACCATTCCACTGCCTGGTGCTGCCGTTGGCGTCGCTACTTGCGGTTGCGGCAACGGGGTTATGGTATAGCTTTCGCTCATTACTGTGCTGTCCGTCATGCCTGCCAAGACGGCAATGGCTTTGATTGTAACCGCTCCGGTAATCGGGATCGGCGTGTTGTACACGTTACTGCTTGTTGTCGGTGTGTTGCCGTCTGTTGTGTAGTAGATCGTCGCTCCTGGTGTCGTTGTACTCAACGCGACTGTCGTTCCTACTGGGACTACCCCTCCGCTTGGCGCTGCCGCCGGGGTCGCTACTTGCGGTTGAGGTAACGGTGTTATGGTGTAGCTTTCGCTCATTACCGTGCTGTCCGTCATGCCTGCCAAGACGGCAATGGCTTTGATTGTAACCGCTCCGGTAATCGGGATC